>OWID01000028.1_pt1 | contig 86747 bp, 74 predicted proteins | sample 1732661 | NCBI WGS metagenome assembly OWID01 (sample SAMN05065739, study PRJEB22554) | human gut metagenome | biome: ENVO:2100002; feature: ENVO:00000062; material: ENVO:00002003 | host: Homo sapiens | place: USA
CGAGATAGGCTCCGGTCTCGTGGGCTCGGAGATGTGTATAAGAGACAGGTGTGCCACGAGCAGCGCAGCTTCTCCGCCACCATGGGCACCGGCCAGCTGGTCTACGGTCTGGCTGCCGTCATCATCGGCGTGTCCCTCATGAACTTCTATGCCGCCGGACCCGGCCGGCTCCTGCGGGGCAAGCCGGTGCTGCGGCTGCTGGCATCCCCTCAGGGCACCACTGCCGTGGTGCTGGGCAGCATCCTCTACAAGCTGTGCATCCAGGCGGCGCTGAACGCAGGCCTGCCTGCCAACATGATGAAGCTGGCCACCGCCGTGCTGTTTTTGCTGGTGCTGGTGGTTTCCGGCCGGAAAGGAGAGGCGATCATCCATGCTTGAGATCCGGGACATCACCAAGGTCTACAACCCCGGCACCGTGGCCGAGCAGCGGCTGTTCGACCATTTTTCCCTGACGGTGGAGACCGGGCAGTTCGTCACCATCGTAGGCGGCAACGGCAGCGGCAAGACCTCCCTTTTAAACATTCTCTGCGGCTCCATCCCCATGGACGGCGGCGACGTGCTCATCGACGGCAAAAGCGTGCGCCGGCTCAAGGACTACCGCCGCTACGCCGACATGGGCCGGGTGTATCAGAACCCCTCCGCCGGCACCTGCCCCAACCTGACCATGCTGGAAAACCTGTCCCTGGCGGACAACAAGGGCAAACCCTTCGGCCTTGGCTGGGGTGTGAACCGCCGCCGGGCGGACGCCTACCGGGAGCAGCTCCGGGAACTGGGCCTGGGGCTGGAGGATAAGCTGGACGTGAAAATGGGCGCCCTCTCCGGCGGTCAGCGGCAGGCAGTCTCCCTGCTGATGGCCACCATGACGCCTCTGCGTTTTTTGATCCTGGATGAGCACACCGCCGCCCTGGACCCCAAGACCGCCGAGGTCATCATGGCCCTGACGGACAAGATCGTCCGGCAAAAGCAGCTCACCGCCATGATGGTGACCCACAACCTGCGCCACGCCGCCCAGTACGGCGACCGTATCCTGATGATGCAGCGGGGCAAGATCGTGCTGGACCGCTGCGGCGCGGAAAAGAAAGCCACCGGCATGGAAGAGCTTCTCTCCCTCTTCAACCGCTATTCCCTGGAAGAGCCGGGCACCTGAGCGCAAACACTTTCTTTTTTTACACCACGGCCCGCGGCGCATGTGCCGCGGGCCATTGCTGTCCGTATTTCGGTCGATGTATCCAGCGGATCTTACAAGTATGCACCATCGCCGACAAAACCGGGACCGTGCTTTCCCGCCCCAGCCGGATGCCTTTCCGCAACACAAAAAGCCAGGCGCCCCGCAAATGCGGAGCGCCTGGCTTTTTCATATCCGGGGAGAGTGATGGATAGACGATCAGACCGCAGCCTTGTCCTTCTTCTTGCCGGTGATAGCGTCCATGAACACAGCGATAGCGCCGTCGCCAGTGACGTTGCAGGCAGTGCCGAAGGAGTCCTGAGCGATGTACAGAGCGATCATCAGGCCCTGCATGGTCTCGTCAAAGCCCAGCATGGACTGCAGGATGCCCAGAGCAGCCATAACAGCGCCGCCGGGGACGCCGGGGGCAGCAACCATGGTCACGCCCAGCATCAGGATGAAGGGGAACATCTTGCCGAAGGTGACGGGCTGGCCCATCATCATCATGACAGCGATGGAGCAGCTGGTCAGAGTGATGGTAGAGCCGGACAGGTGAATGGTAGCGCACAGGGGGCACACGAACTCAGCGATAGCATCGGACACGCCGTTCTTCTTGGTGCACTCCACGGTCACGGGGATGGTGGCAGCGGAGGACTGAGTGCCGATAGCGGTGGTGTAAGCGGGGATCATGTTCTTGATGAGGCCGAAGGGATTCTTCTTGGCAGCGGTACCGGCAACGGTGTACTGGAACAGAAGGATCACAACGTGCAGCACCAGGATCACGGCGAACACCTTCACGAAGGAGGTCATCAGCTCCATGATGGTGCCGGCATAGGTCAGCTTGGCGAAGATGCCGTACACGTGGATGGGCAGCAGGGGGATCACGACGCTGGCCACCAGCTTGGTGATGATGGCGGCGAAGTCATCGATGGCAACCTTCAGGGTCTTGTCCTTGACCAGAGTCAGGCCCAGGCCCAGGATGAAGGAGATCAGCAGGGCTTCCATAACGCCCATGATGGGAGGCATCTCGATGGTGAACAGGCCGCTGAGGGCGGTCTCTTCAGCGTTCTGGGCATCGGCCATGAACATGTCGGCGTGCACCAGGCTGGGGAACAGAGCCATATCCACAGCAAACGCCAGAGAACCAGCGATAACGGTGGACAGATAGGCCACACCGGTGGTCTGGGCCAGGGTCTTGCCGGCGCCTTCGCCCAGGTCAGCGATACCAGGAATGACGAAGCCAATGATGATCAGGGGAATGCAGAAGTTCAGGAAGTTGCCGAAGATGCTGTTGTAGGTTGCGCCGATCTGGATGATCAGCTCACCGGCATCGCCCATGCTCTGGCAGACCGTACCGACGATCAGGCCCAGGACAATAGCAATGACCAGCTTGGGCAGCAGGCCCAACTTTTTCTTTTGCTTTTCCATTGTTGTTTCGATCTCCGGGCTCCTACTCCGGAGATCCCCCTCCTTTTATTTTTTATTAATTGCCGGCTTTTAACCCAGCAAAGAATAACCCTTTTCCTGCAGCGCGGCCTTGATCTCCTCCACGTGAGCCTCGTTGCGGGTCTCCAGCACCATGGTCACAAGGCAGGCACCCACGTCGGAGTCCTTGGCCTCGCGCTCGTGGTTGACGCTGAGGATGTTGGCGCCGCAGCCGGACACCACCTGCAGAACCTGGATCAGGCTGCCGGGCTTATCCACCACCTTGGTGGTGATCTCAGCGATACGGCCGGACTTGGTCAGGCCCTTGGTGATGATACGGGAGAGCGTGGTCACGTCCACGTTGCCGCCGGAGACGACGCACACGGTCTTCTTCTCGGAGATGTCCACCTTGCCGAACATGCAGGCAGCCACGGTGGTGGCGCCGGCGCCCTCGGCCACGGTCTTCTGGCCTTCCATCAGAGCCAGGATAGCGGCAGCGATCTCGTCCTCGGTGACGGTGACGATCTCGTCCACGTACTTCTGGCACATCTCGAAGGTCATGTTGCCGGGAGTCAGCACGTGGATGCCGTCGGCCAGGGTGTCGCCGTCGGGCACAGTGGTGATCTTGCCAGCCTTGCAGGACTCATACATGGAAGGCACGGTAGCAGCCTGAACGCCGATGACCTTGCAGGAGGGCTTCAGGCTCTTGATAGCCAGAGCGATGCCGCTGATGAGGCCGCCGCCGCCGATGGGGCAGACAACCTGCTCCACCTCGGGCAACTGCTCGAGGATCTCCAGGCCGATGGTGCCCTGGCCAGCCATAACATAGGGATCGTTGAAGGGATGAGCGAAGGTGTAGCCATGCTCCTTGGCCAGACGGTCAGCCTCGCGGGCAGCGTCGTCATACACGCCGGGGACCAGCACGACCTCAGCGCCGTACTTCTTGGTGGCCTCCACCTTGCTGATGGGGGCGCCGGCGGGCATGCAGATGATGGACTTGATGCCCAGCTTGGTAGCAGAGAGGGCGATGCCCTGGGCGTGGTTGCCGGCAGAGCAGGCGATGACGCCCTTGGCCGCCTCTTCCGGCGTCAGGGAGCGGATCTTGTTGTAGGCGCCGCGGATCTTGAAGGCGCCGGTGAGCTGCAGGTTCTCCGCCTTGATGTACAGGTTGTCAGCGATCTTGGACGCGGCATCCAGAGGAGTTCTGCGGGCGATGCCCTTGAGTGCCTTCTGGGCGTCCTGGATCATTTCCAATGTGAGCATGAAAATAACCTCCCAATCATTTTTGCTTTTCAGCCTTTTCAACAATTCTTCCACGATCAAGAGCGGATGCAGTTGGTCAATTCAAGAAGATTGTCCTCGAATGAAAGACAAATTCTTTTTTCTTTGTTTTTCATTTTCTGCTAACATTATATAATCTGTATCCTGCAAATACAATGCACAATTCTTCCAATTGTTTTTTAGGGAAATACTACCTTTTGACGAAGTGTCTCTATATCGGAAACAGTTGCGCACAAAGTGTAGGCAGCGAGCAAAAAAAGCGGCATTTTTTTGACATGCTCGCCGGGAAAAATCACCGTTTTTGCATCAATCGGCGCATTCCGGCCGCCAGTCCTTCCGCTGTCAGTTCGTACATGGGAAACACTTTGCTCAGGTCCCAGTGGGTCTGGCTCCAGTAATCCCGTCGCTGGGGCATGGGGTTCGGGTTGAGCCAGATGAGATGGGGGAACTGGTTTTTCAGACGCTCCAGGCAGCAAATGCCCGACGGCCCGTAGGACCGGCTGCCCCAGTCGTACATGGGCTCCGTCAGCTCATAGGGATGCATGGCGGCGTCTCCCACCAGAATGAGCTTGTAGCTGCTGTCATAATTGCGCAGCACCCAGTCCAGCGATACCGCTCCGCCCCCGCCCCACTGGAGGGAGGGCTCCAGATAGAGCTTGTCATAGACGCAGTTATGGAAGTAGTAGACGTGCAGCTCCTTGAAGTGGTTGGACCGGGTGGCCGCCCGGAACAGGGCGCCGCACAATCCGGCGTAATACTCCATGGAGCCGCCGGAGTCCATCATCAGCAGCACCTTCACCGCGTTTTTCCGGGGCCTGCGGTAACGGATGGACAGCGTGCCGCCGTGGTCGCAGGTATCGTGGATGGTGCCGTCCACGTCCACCTCCGGCTCCCCGTCCGACTGGAAGGACATCTGCCGCAGCAGGCGGAACGCCGTCTGGAAGCGGCTGACATCCAGTGTGGCGTCCCCCCGGAAGTCCCGGAACCGGCGCTCCCCCGCCACGGATACCGCCGTGCGGTGCCGGCTCTCTCCGCCGATGCGGATGCCGCCGGGATGTACGCCGCTGTTGCCGAAGGGGGAGCGGCCCTGGGTGCCCACCCAGTAGTTTCCGCCGTTGTGCTCCTCCGTCTGCTCCTTCAATCGCTCTTGGAGCCGTGCCATCAGCTGCTCCAGCGTCTCGTCCGGCACGCCCTGGCGCCGCAGGTCGGCAATGGTGCGGCCCAGGTCCTCCGACGGGTGGGCCAGCCACTCCAGCAGCTCCGGGGGAAGCTCCCCGTCCCAGGGCACATCCCGGAAAAACTCCAGAAACACCCGGTCGAACCGGTCATAGTCCGCCTCATCCTTCACCAGCACCATGCGGCAAAGCTGATAGAACCCTGTCAGGGATGAGTGATGCAGCCCCCGCTCCAGGGCCTCCAGCAGCGTCAGCCACTCTCCCAGGGACACATCCAGTCCCCGGGCGCGCAGCAGGTAAAAAAACTCCGCGAACATCGCTCACCCCAGCGCCTTGCGCAGCGTCCGCAGATCCTTGTCCTTTTTCACCAGCACACCGGCAAAGGGGATCTCCCGGGCGATGCGCTCCGGCGCCACGCCGCCGGCCGCCAGGGCCCGCAGCCAGTCCACCAGCTCAGAGGTGCTGGGCCGCTTTTCGATGTCCCGCAGGCCCCGCACCCAGTAAAAGGCCTCCAGGGCCTGGGTCAGCAGGTTCTGCTCCAGGTCGCCGAAGTGGACACGGACGATCTGCTCCATCTGGGCGCGGTCGGGGAACTCGATATAGTGGAACACGCAGCGGCGCAAAAATGCGTCGGGCAGCTCCTTTTCGGCGTTGGAGGTGATGATGACCACCGGCCGCTGCCGAGCCCGCACGGTCTCCCCGGTCTCGGGGATGTAGAACTCCATCCGGTCCAGCTCCCACAAAAGGTCATTGGGAAATTCCAGGTCGGCCTTGTCGATCTCGTCGATGAGCAGCACCACCCGCTTCTCCGAGCGGAACGCCTCGCCCAGCTTGCCCAGCTTGATATAGCGGGCGATGTCGTCCACGCCGCCGGTGCCGAACTGGCTGTCGTAGAGCCGCTGCACCACGTCATAGACATACAGTCCGTCCTGGGCCTTGGTGGTGGACTTCACGTTCCACACCAGCAGCTCCTCTCCCAGCGCGTCCGCCACCGCCTGGGCCAGCAGCGTCTTGCCCGTGCCCGGCTCGCCCTTGATGAGCAGGGGCTTTTCCAGCGTGATGGCCACGTTCACGGCGCTCATCAGCTCCGCCGATGCCACATACTGCCCCGTACCTGTAAAGAAATGTTCCATGCTCGTTCCTCGCAGTCTCAGATTCCGCCGCAGCGCGGCGCGGAAAAATTATACCAGACATCCCGGCCCGTGACAATCGCCCCCGTGAAACGTTACAGCATGCAACATATCCTTGTATCACCCAGCAACATGACATGATACATTTTCCCCTGTGCTCCCCTCTTTCCCCCGGTTTTTTCCCTGTTTATAGTTGGCATATTTTTTGCTTTATTGTTTTGCAAAAGCTTTGGAACCAACTCGTGAATCGATTTTGAAAAGAGGTTACTGCAATGGAAATGGAAAAAGGCTTGCTTGACGGCGTTGTGGTGCTGGATCTGACCCGCGTTCTGGCCGGACCCTACTGCGGCATGATCCTGGCGGATATGGGCGCCACGGTCATCAAGGTGGAAAATCCCAAGGGCGGCGACGACACCCGGAAAATGGGCCCCTTCGTCAACGGCAACAGCGTCTATTACGCCAACTTCAACCGCAGCAAGATCGGCTGCACCCTGAACCTGAAGGACCCCGAGGCCAAGGAGATCTTCAAGGAGATGGTCAAGAAGGCGGACGTGGTCATCGAGAACTACCGCCCCGGCACCATGGAGAAGCTGGGCCTTGGGTACGATGTGCTCAAGGAGGTCAATCCCGCCATCATCTACGGCGCCGTGTCCGGCTTCGGCCACACCGGCCCCTTCAGCAAGCGGGCCGGCTATGACATCGTGGGCCAGGCCATGGGCGGCCTCATGAGCACCACCGGCTGGCCCGGCGGACAGCCCACCCGTGTGGGTACCCCCATGGGCGACGTGCTGGGCGGACTGAACCTGGCCATCGGTGTGCTGGCCGCTCTGGTGAACCGGCAGAAGACGGGCCTGGGCGAAAAGGTGGACGTGGCTCTGGTGGACTCCGTGGTCTCCGCCATGGAGAACATCACCATGATCTATCAGGCCACCGGCCGCATCCCCCAGCGCATCGGCAACCGCTACGAGTCCACCTATCCCTATGACTCCTTCCCCGCCAAGGACGGCAACGTCATCATCGCCGCCGGCAACAACAAGCTCTTCGCCATTTTGTGCGACGTCATGGGTCAGCCGGAGCTGAAGGAGGACCCCCGCTTCCTGGAGGTCAAGGACCGCGTGGCCAACCATGAGCCCCTGCGGGAGATCGTCTCCGCCTGGACCCAGAACTACACCATCGCCGAGATCGACCAGATGCTCAACGGCGCCGGCTGCCCTGCCAGCGCGGTGAACACCATCGACCGCATGGTGGTCGATCCCCAGATCGCCGGCGCCCGGGACATGTTCCCCGAGATCGACCAGCCCGGCATCGGCAAGCTGCACATCACCGCCACCGCCCAGAAGCTCACCCGCACCAAGTCCTGCCCCCGCAAGGCCGCGCCCCTGCTGGGCGAGGACAACGCCGAGATCTTCGGCAAGATGCTGGGCTTTGACGAGGCACGCCTTGCCGAGCTGAAGGAAAAGGGCGTTATTTAAAGGAGGCGCAGCATGGAAAAACAGAAGATCCAAGTGATCGAAGTGGGCCCCCGGGACGGCTTCCAGAGCGTCAAGTGCGCCCAGATCACCACAGAGCAGAAGCTCAAAGTCATTGACGATCTGGTTTCCGCCGGCGTCAAGCATCTGGAATATACCTCTTTTGTCAGCCCCAAGGCCATCCCCCAGCTGGCGGATGCCAAGGACGTCACCGAGGTGGTTTTGAAGAAGTACCCCGACGTGGACCTTTTTGCCCTGGTGCCCAACCTGCGGGGCGCCCAGAACGCCTATGAGCTGGGCCTCAGAAAGGTTTGCTACGTGGTTTCTCTGAGCGTGAGCCACAACAAGGCCAACATCAACCGCACCCACGAGCAGTCCCTGGAAGCCTACAAGGAGATCCGGGCGGCCTATCCCGATCTGGACGTGATCGTGGACCTGGCCACCACCTTTGGCTGTCCCTTTGAGGGCAAGTACGAAGACCCCGCCGCCGTAGTGGCGTTTTTGAAGGACTACGTGGACGCCGGCATGACCACCTGCTGCCTGTGCGACACCATCGGCATCGCCGATCCCGCTCAGGTCAAGGCCGTTATTGCCGCCGTGAAGGAGGCCTATCCCTCTTTGGATCTGATGGTCCACTTCCACGATACCCGGGGCCTTGGCATGGTGAACACCATGGCCGCCATCGAATCCGGCGTCACCAAGATCCAGTCCGCCCTGGGCGGCCTGGGCGGCTGCCCCTTCGCCCCCGGTGCCTCCGGCAACCTCTCCACGGAGGATATGGTCTGGATGCTCAATGAGATGGGCTATGACACCGGCATTTCCTTCTCCAAACTCCTCGCTGCCGCCAAGGACCAGGCCAAGGTCATTGCCGGCAATTACAGCGGCCACCACATCAACGTGGAGGCCGAGACCCCCTGCAAAGCCTGATATCACTCTTTTCCCCTCTCTTTTCCATATGGAAAGGCCCGGCCCGCAGTTCGCCGCTGCGGACCGGGCCTTTTCCTGCATGCTCTGAAACCGCCGCCCCATCTGGCCTTATTTCAAATTCAAAAACTGGCTCTTTTGGCAGGTCAGTGTCCCTGCTATAATGAGGCAAAACAAGCAAAGGAAGTGCCGTTTATGAAGCGCATCGTCAGCATCCAGGATATCTCCTGTCTGGGCAAGTGCTCTTTGACCGTGGCTCTGCCCATTATTTCCGCCATGGGCGTGGAATGCTCCATCATCCCCACCGCCGTGCTCTCCACCCATACCATGTTCCAGAATTTCACCTGCAAGGACCTCACCGACCAGATCGGCCCCATCGCCGCCCACTGGAAGTCCGAGAAGCTGGGCTTTGACGCCATCTACACCGGGTATCTTGCCTCCAAGGAGCAGATCGGCGACGTGTGCGCCTTCTTCGACCAGTTCAAGACCGATAAAAACCTGATCGTGGTGGACCCGGTCATGGCTGACAACGGCAAGCTCTATCCCGCCTTCGGCGCCGACTTCCCCGCCGAGATGGCCAAGGTCTGCGCCAAGGCCGACCTGATCGTCCCCAACCTGACGGAGGCCAGCCTGCTGACGGGCCTGCCCTATAAGACCGAGTACGACGAGGACTACATCAGCCAGATGCTTCAGGCCCTGGCCAAGCTGGGCCCCCGGTATGTGGCACTCACCGGCGTGAGCTTCGAGGAGGGCAAGCTGGGCGTCATGTACTACGACCAGCAGACCGGCCAGTACGGCAGCTACTTTGCCGAGCATCTGCCCGCCAGCTTCCACGGCACCGGCGACGTGTTCGCCTCCACCTGTGTGGGCGCCCTCATGCGGGGCAAGTCCCTGGGCGACGCCCTGGCTCTGGCGGCGGACTACACCGTGGAGTGCATCCGTGCCACCCTGTCCAGTGCCGACCACGCCTGGTACGGTGTGGACTTTGAGGCCGCCATCCCCTATCTGGTGGACCGTCTGCGCTGAGAAGTGCACCATACCTATATAAATAATGAAGCAGGGGGCTGACCCATGGGTCAGCTCCCTGCTTTTTGCTTATTCAGAAAGGCCCATGTCCCGGCGGTACTGCTCCAGCTCCTCCGCGTCCCGGTCGTCCAGGGCGTGAAGCCCGCCCCGTTCCTCCATGTGGTGGGTCAGTTCATGGGAGAGGGTGGTGTAGAGCTCGTCGGCCCAGGTATCCTCGTCCCAGTCCTCCTTTTCCGCCAGCGCCGCAAAGGAGCCGTAGTAGAGATTGATGTAGCAGCCCAGAAGATCGTGGCAGTACTCTCCCAGAATGTACATCTCTCCCGGCGGGAAATCCGGGTCCGGCACCGCCTCCTCCAGGAGATTCACCCCGCCGTTGAGCCCGTCAAAGAGGGCCTCGGGGAACTCCTCCGCCATCTCGTCCAGAAGATCATTCACCCGGTCAATGGTCAGCACCATGGAAACCACTCCTTTCCAAAGGCGTCACTTGCCCGCCTGGCGCATACTGAGGCTGATGCGCTTTTTCTTCTCATCCACCTCCAGCACGACCACCTTCACCACATCGCCCACGGAGACTACCTCCGAGGGGTGACGGATGAACTTATCCGCTACCTGGGAGATGTGCACCAGTCCGTCCTGGTGGACGCCGATGTCCACGAACACGCCGAAGTCGATGACGTTGCGGACGGTGCCGGTGAGCTCCATGCCGGGCTTGAGGTCCTTGATCTCCAGCACGTCCGTACGCAAAATGGGCTTGGGCAGCTCATCCCGCACGTCCCGGCCGGGCTTCATCAGCTCCGCGGCCACGTCCCGCAAGGTGGGCACGCCCACGCCGCACGCCGCCGCGGCCTTTTCCTCTCCGTAATCTTTCAGCCGCGCCGGCAGGTCGCCCAGGTTCCCCGCCTGCACGTCGGCGAGGGTGTGGCCGGTGAGGGTAAGCAGCTGCTCCGCCGCCGCGTAGCTCTCCGGGTGGACGGCGGTGTTGTCCAGCACGTTCTTGCCGCCGGGCAGGCGCAGGAAGCCCGCACACTGCTCAAAGGCCTTGGGCCCCAGCTTGGGCACCTTCAAAAGCTGACGGCGGGTAGCAAAGGGGCCGTTTTCCTCCCGGTAGGCCACCACGTTTTTCGCCGTGGTGGCGGTAAGGCCCGCCACGTGCTGCAAAAGGGACGGCGAGGCGGTGTTCACATCCACGCCCACGGCGTTGACGCAGTCCTCCACCACGCCGGCCAGGGCCTCGTCCAGCCGCTTTTGGGGGCAGTCATGCTGGTACTGGCCCACGCCGATGGCCTTGGGATCGATCTTCACCAGCTCCGCCAGCGGGTCCTGGAGCCGCCGGGCGATGGACACGGCGCTGCGCAGGTTCACGTCGTAGTCCGGGAACTCCTCCGCCGCCAGGGGGCTGGCGGAGTACACGCTGGCGCCCGCCTCGGAGACAATCATATAGCTCACATGGGCCCCCGCCTCGTTCACCTGGCGGATCAGCTCCACGGCCATCTGCTCCGTCTCCCGGCTGGCGGTGCCATTGCCGATGGCAATGTGCTCCACACCGTGGCGGCGGATGAGCTTTGCCAGGGTGGCGATGGCCTCCTTTTTCTGGCGCTCGCCGTAGGTGGGATAGACCACGGCGGTATCCAGCACCTTGCCGGTGCCGTCCACCACCGCCACCTTGCAGCCCATACGGTAGCCCGGGTCCAGGCCCATGGTCACCTTGCCCTTGACGGGGGGCTGCATCAAAAGGGGCTTGAGGTTCAAGGCAAACTGGCCGATGGCACCCTCGCCGGCCGCCTCCGTCAGTGCTGCCCGGACCTCCCGCTCCAGCGAGGGGAAGATCAGGCGGTCATAGGCGTCCTCCGCCGCGGCCTTGACGAACTCCATGGCGGCGCTGCCAGGGATGACGGCGTGGCGGCGCACGGTCCGCAGCGCCAGCTCCCGGTCCAGCTCCACGCTCACCTTCAGCTTTTCCTCCCGCTCGCCCCGGTTGATGGCCAGCACCTGGTGGCCCTGGAGCTTGGAGATAGCCTGGGTGAACTCGTAGTAGAGCCGGTAGACCGTGTCCTCCTCCGTGGCCGCCGTGCTGTGCAGCACGGCGTTTTTCTCCAGCAGCGTCCGCAGCTTGCCCCGCAGTGCCGCGTCGTCGCTGAGCTGCTCGGCGATGATGTCGCTGGCGCCGGCAAGGGCATCCTCCGCCGTCTCCACGCCCTTTTCCGCGTCCACGTAGGCCGCGGCCGCCTCCATGGGCGGCGGGCAGTCCGCCCGCTGGGCAAACAGCAGCTCCGCCAGAGGCGCAAGGCCCTTCTCCCGGGCGATGGTGGCACGGGTGCGGCGCTTTTGCTTGTAGGGCCGGTACAGATCCTCCAGCTGTGCCAGCGTCTCGGCCCCGTCCAGAGCGGCGGAGAGCTCCTCCGTCAGCTTGCCCTGGTCGGCAATGGATTTTTTCACGCTCTCGCGGCGCTCCTCCAACCCCCGCAGGTATTTGAGGCGTTCTTCCAGAGTGCGCAGGGACGTATCGTCCATGGCGCCGTGAAGCTCCTTGCGGTAGCGGGCGATGAAGGGGATGGTATTGCCCTCGTCCATGAGGCGCACCACGTTTTCCACATGCCGGGGCTCCTTGCCCAGCTCCCGGGCGATTTGTTCAATGATCCGATCCATAGTGCTCCTTTCCGCCGTCCCCCGCCCTCCGGCGGGAGAAAAGGCGGCGTCCTTTGTTCCGGGCGCCGCCGCTTGTTTTCTCTTACTTATGATAGAGCTTCTTCGTCTCGTACCGGGGCTCGCAGCTGACCAGGATGCCCAGCCGCCGCAGCAGGTTCTCGTCCACCTCGCTGAGCACCACGGTAAAGTGGGCGTCGCAGCCGCGAAGCTTGGGCAGCTGCTGCTGGGCAAGCTCCGCCAGAGGATTGGTCAGGGCGGAGATCGTCAGGGCCATGAGCACCTCGTCCGTGTGGAGCCGGGGGTTCTTGTGGCCCAGATACTCCGTCTTGAGTTTGCACACAGGCTCCAGCACCTGGGCAGAGATCAGCTCAAACTGATCGTCGATGCCGCCCAGGGCCTTGAGAGCGTTCAAAAGCAGGGCAGAGGCCGCGCCCAGGGTATCGGAGGTCTTGCCGGTGATGACCCGGCCGTCCGGCAGCACCATGGCGCCGGCAGGGCCGCCGGTGGTCTCCGCCTTCAGAAGAGACGCGGACACCGCCGGACAGATCTCCGGCGTGACGCCCGCCTGCTGCATGACCAGCTCCAGCTTGCGCACCGGCTCGTCCCCGCTCTTGCCCTGAAGCCGCTCCACGCAGGCGGTGTAGTACCGGCGCAGGATCTCCATGCGGCTGGCGGCGCAGCACACCGCGTCGTCCACGATGCAGTTGCCTGCCATGTTCACGCCCATGTCCGTGGGGGACTGGTAGGGGGACTTGCCCTGGATCTTTTCAAAGATGGTGCTCAGCACCGGGAAGATCTCCACGTCCCGGTTGTAGTTGACGGCGGTCTTGCCGTAGGCCTCCAGATGGAACGGGTCGATCATGTTCACGTCGTTGAGGTCCGCCGTGGCCGCCTCATAGGCCAGGTTCACCGGGTGCTTGAGGGGCAGGTTCCAGATGGGGAACGTCTCGAACTTGGCGTAGCCGGCGGTGATGCCCCGCTTGTTGTCGTGGTAGAGCTGGGAAAGGCAGGTGGCCATCTTGCCGCTGCCGGGGCCCGGCGCCGTCACCACCACCAGAGAGCGGCTGGTCTCGATATAGTCGTTCTTGCCCAGGCCCTCGTCGCTGACGATATGCTGGACGTCGGAGGGGTAGCCGGCGATGGGATAGTGGCGGTAGCAGCGGATGCCCAGGGCGGTGAGCCGCTTCAAAAAGGCGTCCGCCGCCGCCTGGCCGCTGTACCGGGTCATGACCACGCTGCCCACATACAGCCCCAGCTGGCGGAAGATGTCGATCAGCCGCAGCACGTCGTCATCGTAGGTGATGCCCAGATCGCCCCGCACCTTGTTCTTTTCAATATCCGAGGCGTTGATGGCGATGACGATCTCCACGTCGTCGCTCAGCTGCTGGAGCATACGGATCTTGCTGTCCGGCTCAAAGCCAGGCAGAACCCGGGACGCATGGTAGTCGTCAAACAGCTTGCCGCCGAATTCCAGATACAGCTTGCCGCCGAACTGGGCGATCCGCTTTTTGATCTGCTCGGACTGGGTGGTCAGGTATTTCTGGTTATCAAACCCGATGGCTCTCATAGGTAACGCACGACCTCTCCTCATATTTTCTGCAAAAGTATATCACAGCCCGGCCCGTTTGGAAAGGGCTTTGTCCGGCGGCGGGCGCCGAAAAAAAGGTCGACCTATTAGGGAAATTTATTCCCGGTATTACGACTTTGTTCTTTACTTATGAAAAAACACCCGATATAATAAGTTAGGTTGGGCGCTTATGGCCCAATACATTACACCCGTAAATGTAAAACCGGGAGGGTTTTTATTATGTCAAATTGCGCCATCGTAGGCATCAACTGGGGCGACGAGGGCAAGGGCCGCATGGTGGATCTGCTCACCAGCGACTATGACGTGGTCGTCCGCTACCAGGGCGGCGGCAACGCCGGCCACACCGTGGTCAACGAGCTGGGCAAGTTTGCCCTGCACCTGTTGCCCTCCGGCATTTTCCGCAAGGGCGTGGTCAACATCCTGGGCAACGGCGTGGCGCTGGACTGCGAGAGCCTGTGGACCGAGATGCAGGACGTGACCTCCAAGGGCGTGTCCATCACCCCCGAGAACCTGAAGATCAGCGACCGGGCCTCTTTGCTGCTGCCCTGGCACCGGGATCTGGACGGTCTGGAGGAGGCCCGTCTGGCCGACAAGAAATACGGCTCCACCAAGCAGGGCATCGCACCTTTCTACTCTGACAAGTATCAGAAAAAGACCGTCATGGCCGGCGAGCTGCTCTATCCCGAAAAGCTCTGGGAGCACCTGGAGGGCATCCTGGAGTGGAAGAACCTGACGCTGGAGCGGGTCTACGGCGCCAAGCCCTACACCATGGACGACCTGAAGGCCTGGGTGGCAGACTTCGGCGAGAAGATCAAGCCCTTCATCTGCGACACCGGCGCTTTCCTGCGTGAGGCCAACAAGGCCGGCAAGTCCATCCTCTTTGAGGCTCAGCTGGGCTCCCTGCGCGACCTGGACTACGGCATCTATCCCATGACTACCTCCTCCAACGCCATCGCCGCCTACGCCCCCGTGGGCTCCGGCTATCCCGAGGCCAAGATCGAGAAGGTCGTGGGCGTGGTGAAGGCCTACTCCTCCTGCGTGGGCGAGGGCCCCTTCACCTGCGAGTGGTTCGGCGAGGAGGCCGAGCAGCTCCGTCAGGCCGGCGGCGAGTACGGCGCCAAGACCGGCCGTCCCCGCCGGGTTGGCCCCATCGACCTGGTTGCCACCCGCTACGGCGTGCAGTGCCAGGGCGCCACGGACATCGCCCTGACCAAGCTGGACGTGCTCAGCTACATGGACGAGATCCCCATCTGCGCTCATTACACCCTGAATGGCGAGCAGATCGACTACTTCCCCTTCCCCGCCGTGCTGCCCGACGCCAAGCCCGTGTGGGAGACCATGCCCGGCTGGAAGTGCGACATCTCCGGCGTGCGCAAGTGGGAGGATCTGCCCCAGGCCGCCCGTGACTATGTGGAGTATGTGGAAAAGGCCATCGGCTGCCCCATCACCTACGTGTCCGTGGGCGCCGAGCGTGAAGCCATCATCCTGCGCTGATTTTTCGAGGGGGAGTAAACTCCCCCTCGATCTCCCCCACCACCAGTGACATCGCTCACCGGTGAACGCGCCCAAGGCGCTTGAGTCAAGGGGTTTTTGTCAGGTACACGCCCCGACAAAAACGGATTCCATGATGGCTCTGATCCAATCGCTTCGCCTCCGGCGAAACCGACGATCCCTTCGGAGGCACCCACCCGGGTGCCTCCTTAACTTTATAAACGGAAGAAAGGTGGCATTGCCATGTCCAAAGACCGCTACGAATCCCCGCTGGCGTCCCGGTACGCCTCCGCGTTCATGCTGCATCTGTTCTCCCCCGACATGCGCTTCCAGACCTGGCGGCGTCTGTGGGTAGCCCTGGCCCGGGCCGAGCACAACCTGGGCCTGCCCATCACCGCCGAGCAGGTGGAAGCCCTGGAGGCCCACATCACCGACATCGACTACGAGACCGCTGCCCAGCGTGAAAAAGAAGTCCGCCACGACGTGATGGCCCACGTCTATACCTACGGCAAGGCCGCCCCTGAGGCCGCGGGCATCATCCACCTGGGCGCCACCAGCTGCTATGTGACCGACAACGCCGACCTCATCATCTACCGGGAGGGCCTGAAATATCTGCGGGGCCAGCTGCTGGCAGTAGTCGCTAACCTCAGCCGCTTTGCCGAAACCTATAAGGCCACCCCCACCCTGGGCTACACCCACTATCAGCCCGCCCAGCTGGTGACCGTGGGCAAGCGGGCCACCCTCTGGATGCAGGATTTCCTGGCTGATCTGGAGGAGCTGGACTTTGTTCTGGACAACCTGAAATTCCTGGGCTGCCGGGGCACCACCGGCACGGAGGCCAGCTTCCTGGACCTCTTTGACGGGGACGAGGCCAAGATCGACGAGATGAACCGCCAGATCAGCGCCGAGTTCGGCTTTAACAAGTGCTTTGACGTGTGCGGCCAGACCTATCCCCGCAAGGTGGACAGCCGCATCCTCTCGTGCCTGTCCGCCATCGCCCAGAGCTGCTACCGCATGGCAAACGACATCCGCCTGCTGCAGCACGACCGGCAGGTGGAGGAGCCCTTTGAGAAAAATCAGATCGGCTCTTCCGCCATGGCCTACAAGCGCAACCCCATGCGCTGTGAGCGCATCTGCTCCCTGGCCCGGTATCTCATGGCCGACGCCATGAACGCCCCCATGACTGCCTCCGTCCAGTGGATGGAGCGGACGCTGGACGACTCCGCCAACCGCCGCATCTCCATGCCGGAGGGCTTCCTCTGCGCCGACGCCATCCTGCGCCTTTGCCAGAACGTCACCGACGGGCTGCATGTGAACGAAAAGGTGGTGGAGTCCACCGTGCGGGAGTACCTGCCCTTCATCGCTACGGAGAACCTGATGATGGAGGCCGTCAAGCGGGGCGGCGACCGCCAGGAGCTCCACGAGATCATCCGCCAGTGCTCCATGGCCGCCACCGCCCGCATGAAGGAGGGCGAAAAGTGCGACCTTCTCAGCCGTCTGGCAGCCCAGCCCGCCTTCGGCATGACGGAGGCGGAGATGGAGGCTGTGCTGACTCCCTCCGCCTACATCGGCCGCTGCCCCAGCCAGGTGGACGCGTTCCTTCTTAAGGTCCGCCCCCTGCTGAGCCAGGCTGCCAACGACACCCCGGACATCGCCCTGTAACTGCGCTCCTCAGCGCGTGGACAAGTGTCCTTGTGCAAAACGATGATTTTTTCTCCCCTGCCGCCGGTTTTCCCGGCGGCAGGTTTGTTTTATTTGCCGTTGACAGCTTCCGGCCGGAAGTGCTACACTTCCAACCATCAAACATGCATAGCCAAAAGCGTGGATGGAGAAAAGTACCGCAGGCGTTCCGGTCCAGTGAGCGGGGGAGAGTGGAAACCCCGTACCAAAGAACCGGCGGGAAGAACACTCCGGAGCCGCAATCCGAACGCGGGAGACCGCCAGTAGGTGCGACGGGTTGTGACCGTTACATCACACAGGCTTGATAGAGCCGGGAAAGGGGCCCTTACGGGGGCAAATTAGGTGGCACCGCGGATCGCAGCTATTCGTCCTAAAATTTTTTAGGAGAAAGCTGCGTTTTTTATATCCGGAGGTGCTTTTTTATGTGTTCCATCATCGGCTTTTCCAAGAAGACCCGCTCCGTATCGGACATCCGCCCCTACTTTGAGCGCACCCACTCCCGGGGCCCGGACATGGCCCGCATCATCGAAACGCCCACCGGCTACCTGGGCTTCCAGCGGCTGGCCATCATGGGGCTGACAGAGGCGGGCATGCAGCCCTTCTCCCTGGACGGCGATTACGTGGTCTGCAACGGCGAGATCTACGGGTTCCGCGCCCTCCGCCGCCGTCTCATGGAACAGGGCTACACGTTCCAGAGCGGCAGCGACTGCGAGGTGCTGCTGCCCCTGTACCGGGAACATGGCCTCGATATGTTCTCCATGCTGGACGCGGAGTTTGCCCTCATCCTCTACGACGGCGCCTCCGGCGAGCTGATCGCCGCCCGGGACCCCATCGGCATCCGCCCCCTGTTCTACGGCTACGACACCGACGGCGGCATCGTGTTCGCCAGCGAGGCCAAAAACCTGGTGGGGCTTTGCGCCGAGATCTGCCCCTTCCCCCCGGGCCACTACTACGCCCACGGCAAGTTCGTCCGCTACGCCGACCTGACAGCGGTGGACCACTACATCCGCGGCGATCTGGACACGGTGTGCAAGGGCATCCGGGACCGGCTCATCGCCGCCGTGGATAAGCGGCTGGACGCGGATGCCCCCTTGGGCTTCCTGCTCTCCGGCGGACTGGATTCCTCGCTGGTGTGCGCCATCGCTGGCCGGGTGCTGGGCAAGCCCATCCGCACCTTTGCCATCGGCATGGACACCGATCCCATCGACCTCAAGTACGCCCGGGAGGCCGCCGATTATATCGGCGCCGACCACACGGAGGTCACCATGACCCGGCAGGAGGTGCTGGACGCCCTGGAAGAGGTCATCGCCCTGCTTGGCACCTGGGACATCACCACCATCCGGGCCAGCATCGGCATGTACCTTTGCTGCAAGGCCATCCATCAGCGCACCGACGTGCGGGTGCTGCTGACCGGCGAGATCTCCGACGAGCTGTTCGGCTACAAGTACACGGACTTCGCTCCCAGCGACGAGGCGTTCCAGCAGGAGGCCAAAAAGCGCCTGGAGGAGCTTTACATGTACGACGTGCTGCGGGCCGACCGGTGCATCTCCGTCAACTCTCTGGAGGCCCGGGTCCCCTTTGGCGATCTAGATTTTGTCCGCTATGTCATGTCCATCGACCCGGCCATGAAGCGCAACACCTACGGCATGGGCAAATACCTGCTGCGCCGCGCCTTTGAAAAAGACCATCTGCTGCCCGACTCCATTCTCTGGCGGCAGAAAGCCGCTTTCTCCGACGCCGTGGGCCACTCCATGGTGGACGACCTGAAAGCCTACGCCGAGGAGCGGTATACCGATGCGGAGTTCGAAGCCCGGCGCCGCAAGTACGCCTACTGCACCCCCTTTACCAAGGAGAGCCTCCTCTACCGTGAGATCTTTGAAAAATACTATCCCGGCCAGGCAGCCATGATCTGCGGCTACTGGATGCCCAACCGCAGCTGGCCCGGCTGCGACGTGGACGATCCCTCCGCCCGCTGTTTGTCAAACTACGGCGAGAGCGGGAAGTGAACGCCGCGATTTTTATAGGTATTACCCATTGCGTTCCGGCGATTTTATGGTACTCTTTATAGTAAGAAACAGAGGAGGATGAACGTATGAGCACCACACCCAAGCTTCCCGAGCTGTTCGGGAGCATGGTTTTCAATGAAGAGACCATGAAGGACCGGCTTTCCACTGCATCTTACAGCTCCTGGAAAAAATGCATCACTGACGGCACGTCGCTGGATCTGGCCACCGCCAACGAGATCGCGGAGGCCATGAAGCAGTGGGCCGTGGAAAAGGGCGCCACCCATTTCACCCACTGGTTCCAGCCCATGACCGGCATCACCGCGGAAAAGCACGAGGGCTTCATCTCCCCTGTGGGCGGCGGCAAGGTCATGATGGAATTTTCCGGAAAAGAGCTGGTGCGCGGCGAGTCCGACGCCTCCTCCTTCCCCTCCGGCGGCCTGCGCGCCACCTTTGAGGCCCGGGGCTATACCGCCTGGGACCCCACCTCCTTCGCTTTCATCAAGGAGGGCACGCTGTGCATCCCCACCATCTTCTGCTCCTACGGCGGCGAGGCCCTGGACAAAAAGACGCCCCTGCTGCGGTCCATGGATGAAGTGAGCCGCCAGGCCGTGCGCATCCTGCGCCTGTTCGGCGACACGGAGACCAAGCGCGTCACCCCCCAGGTGGGCCCTGAGCAGGAGTACTTCCTCATCGACAAGGCCATGTACGCAAAGCGCATGGACCTGCGTATGACCGGCCGCACCCTCTTCGGCGCCAAGCCCCCCCGGGGCCAGGAGCTGGACGACCACTACTACGGTGCCATCAAGCCCCGGGTGGCCGCCTACATGAAGGACCTGGACGAGACGCTGTGGGCCCTGGGCGTGCTCAGCAAGACCAAGCACAACGAGGCCGCTCCCTCCCAGCACGAGATGGCCCCCATCTATACGGACGCCAACGACGCCTGCGACAAAAACCAGCTGACCATGGAGATGATGAAAAAAGTAGCCGACCGCCACGACCTGGTCTGCCTGCTCCATGAAAAGCCCTTTGCCGGCGTCAACGGCTCCGGCAAGCACGACAACTGGTCCCTGGGCACCGACACGGGCAAAAACCTGTTCCGCCCCGGCTCCACCCCCCGTCAGAACGCCCAGTTCCTCCTGTTCCTGGCCGCCTTCATCAAGGGCGTGGACGAGTATCAGGATTTCCTGCGGGCCACCGTGGCCTTTGCCGGCAACGACCACCGTCTGGGCGCTCTGGAAGCGCCCCCTGCCGTAGTGTCCATCTTCCTGGGCACCGAGCTGGGCGCCGTGGTGGACTCCATCATCCACGGCACCGAGTTCAAGGAGACCGGCAAGCGCACGCTGCAGATCGGCGTGGACGTGCTGCCCGCCATCAGCCAGGACAACACGGACCGCAACCGCACCTCCCCCATGGCCTTTACCGGCAACAAATTCGAGTTCCGTATGCTGGGCTCCTCCCAGTCCATCTCCGGCCCCAACATCGCCCTCAACACCATCATGGCCGAGGAGCTGGAGCAGTTCGCCGATCAGCTGGAAAAGTCCGAAAACTTCCAGGAGGACCTGCAGGCCCTTATCAAAAAGACCTTCACCGAGCATCAGCGCATCATCTTCAACGGCAACGGCTACGATGATGCCTGGATCGCCGAGGCGGAGCGCCGGGGCCTTTCCAACTTCACCTGCACCGTGGACGCCCTGCCCATGTACACCGCCCGCAAGAACATCGACCTGTTCGTCAAGCACGGCATCTACACCGAGGGCGAGATCAACGCCCGGGCGGAGATCCACATTGAAAACTACACCACCGTCCTCTCCATCGAGGCCAAGACCATGGTGGATATGATCCGCCACGAGATCCTGCCTGCCGTGTCCGCCTATTCCGGCGTGCTTTGCAGCCGTGCTGCGGAAAAGAAGTCCCTGGGTGTTTCCTGCGGCTTCGAGACCTCCGCCGCTGCCGAGATCTCCAAGCTGGCCGATCAGCTCTCCGACATCTGCACCAAGCTGGAGCGCGACATTGCCGCCACCCCCGCCGAGGCCACGCCCGCCATGGTCTACAGCCACGACGTGCTGACGCCGGATATGCAGGAGGCCCGCCGGATCGCCGATAAGCTGGAGACTCTCACCGCCAAGGACTACTGGCCCTTCCCGGTGTACTCCGACCTGCTGTTCTCCGTGTGAGCCAACAAAACATAAAAAAGCCGCCCGCTCCTTTCGGGAGCGGGCGGCTTTTTCCGCGCGATCACAGGATCAGATTGAAAAACAGCGCCAGAATGGTGGTGACGATGCCGCAAAGGCCAATGGCGATGCCGCTCATGGCGCCCTCCGCCTCGCCCAGTTCCAGGGCCTTGGCCGTACCCAGGGCATGGCTGCACGCACCGATGGCCAGGCCCTTTTCCAGGGGTCCCTGCGCCTTCGTCAGCCGGATGAGCAGCGGCGCACACAGATTGCCCGCAATGCCCGTGACGATCACCGCCGCCACCGTAATGGGCACCATGCCGCCGTGTCCTTCCGAGATGGCCGTGGCGATGGGCGTGGTGACGGACTTGGGCAGCAGCGACACGGTCAGGGCTGCGTCCAGTCCAAACAGGCGGCACAGCGCCCATACCGAGCCCACGGAAGCCACGGCGCCTGCTGTGCATCCCACCAGTACCGGCAGCAGGTTGCGCTTGAGCGTCTCCCGCTGGGCATAGATGGACATGGCGATGCACACGGTGGCCGGGGACAAGAAGAGGTTGATAAGGCTGCCGCCTGCGTTGTAGTTTTCGTAGGGGATGTGGAACACCGTCAACACGGCGATGACCATCAGGGCCGCCAGCACCAGGCTGTTGCAGATCACAAGGCCCGTCTTTTTCTGAATCTTCACGCCCAGCACATAGCAAAGGGCCGTCAGGGCGATGCCGAAAAAGGGAGAGGATGTCAGCTCGGCCATCACCGCTTCCCCCTTTCCATCCACCGGATCGTCAGCCGCACGGCCCACACCGTAACGACAAAGGTCACCACCGTGGACACCAGGCAGATCACCAGCAGCGCCACCAGATTGCTGCGCAGCACATCTACATAGTTCATAATGGACACCACCGCCGGCACAAAGAAAAACGGCAGGTTTCCCAGCAAAAAGTCCGACTTTTCCTGGATATGCTCCGTGCGGATCACACCCAGACCCAGCAGCACCAGCAGCGCGGCCATACCGATGATGCTGGCCGGCAGGGAAAAGGGCAGTACCGCCTCCACGCACTGACTGAGCCAGCAGATGCCGAACAGCAGCGCCACTTGCAAAATGATCTTCATAGGGAACCTCCACCTTTGGAAAAAATTCTTTTTTATTCTAGGTTTTTCCCTTTCGGAAGTCAAACCCCCTGACGCCCATGCTTCTATTTTCAGCGTTTCGCCGCAAGTCGGCGCCCCCCGATGCTAAAATCCTGTTAACATTTATTTTAGATTTTTCTGCTTGCACCTGCCAAAGCCCCCGTGCTATACTCAGGGTGTTGTAAAAATCGGTATGGAGGTGCCTCGTGCAAAAACGCAGCCACAAGCTTCTTGCTTCCACGCTTTTGTCCGCCCAGGACGGTTTTTCTGCCCGCCGCTTTGAACTGGCTTTCCTGTTCGGTTCCTTTCAGCCCGACTGCAATCCCCTGACCTATCTGAAGGGTTCCCGACGGGCCCGCAAGCTCCGGGGCCACAATTATTCCAACTCCCAGCCCTATATCGCCTCCCGCATCGCCAAGCTGCAAAACCGGCAGCGCTGGACCATGTGGCAGTACTATACCCTGGGTAAGCTCACCCACTATCTGGCCGACGCCTTTACCTATCCCCACAATGAAAACTACACGGAGAGCCTGATCGCCCACCGCCAGTATGAGGACGACCTGCGCTCGTACCTTGCCCAGTATCTGCGCTTCCGCAGCCTGCGCAGCCAGCAGCGCCGCGCGGACCTGGCCGCCGCCATCGAGGAGCTGCACCGGCAGTACATGACCGCCCAGTCCTCCATGCAGCGGGACGTACAGTACATCCTCCAGGCCACTGCCATGCTCATGGCCGGCGTGTGCCCCAAGGCCGCCTGACCGGGCCGTTGGTTTTTTCTGTGAAAATGCGCCAGATTTTCTCTGCGTGTTTGTCAGAATTGTCACTTTTCTTTTCCCCTTGCGAGTGCTATCCTTTAAATATCTAAAGTGCCCGAAAGGAATGCAGTATGAACCACACCATGTTCGCAGCTGAATACCGTTACTTTAGCTTTACCTACTTTTATGGTAAGGCTTATTTCGGTTGTGCTGAACGTGCATGTGATTGATGGGGCGCTATATCGCAATCCGTCCATCTTCGTCCGCAGCCAACCGGCTGCGGACGTTTTTTTATTCATGGACCATTTTCATCAGGAGGGATTCTCTATGATCGTCGTTTTGAAGCATAACCCCAACCGTGACCAGCTGGAAAGCCTCATCGCCTGGCTCCAGGACAAGGGCATCATCATCCACACCAGCATCGGCGAGGCCCACACCATTCTGGGCCTGGTGGGCGACACCTCCCAGCTGGACATCGACCTGATCGCCGCGCTGGACATCGTGGAGGATGTCAAGCGGGTGCAGGAGCCCTACAAGAACGCCAACCGCAAGTTCCACCCCGAGGACACCGTGGTGAAGGTGGGCAACACCCAGATCGGCGGTGGCAATCTCACCATCATGGCCGGTCCCTGCTCCGTGGAGAGCGAGGAGCAGGTGGTGGCCATTGCCAAGGCCGTGAAGGCCAGCGGCGCCACCATGCTCCGGGGCGGTGCCTTCAAGCCCCGCACCTCTCCCTACTCCTTCCAGGGCCTGGGTGCCACAGGCCTGGAGTACCTGAAGGTAGCCCGGGAGGAGACGGGCCTGCCCATCGTCACCGAGCTGATGGACCTGAGCCAGCTGCCCCTGTTCAAGGACGTGGACGTGATCCAGATCGGCGCGAGAAACATGCAGAATTTCGACCTTCTCAAGGCCGTGGGCCGGCAGGAAAAGCCCGTTATGATCAAGCGTGGCATGTCCGCCACCTATGAGGAGTGGCTCATGAGCGCCGAGTACGTCATGGCCGGCGGCAATGAAAACGTCATCCTCTGCGAGCGTGGCATCCGCACCTTCGAGAGCTACACCCGCAACACGCTGGACCTGGCCTGCATCCCCGTCCTGCGCAAGCTGACCCACCTGCCCATCATCATCGACCCCAGCCACGCCACCGGCAAGAGCTGGCTGGTGGAGCCCCTGGCCATGGGCGCCGTGGCCACCGGTGCCGACGGCCTCCAGATCGAGGTCCACAACGACCCGGCCCACGCCCTGTGCGACGGCCCCCAGTCCCTCAAGCCCGAGGCGTTCGACGCCCTGGCAAAGAAGCTCTACAAGCTGCATGAGGCCGTCAAGGCCCTGGAGGAGTAAGGTATGAACGTGGGAATCGTGGGTCTGGGGCTCATCGGCGGCTCCATGGCCAAAAGCATCAAGGCCCGCACGGGCCACACTGTCTACGGCGTGGACCTGGGTGCCGAGACCATGACCATGGCCCGCATGTGCGGCGCCATCGACGCCCCGCTGACAGACGATAATCTCGGTGCCTGTGACCTGATCCTGATCGCCATCCGGCCCCAGGCCGCCATCGACTGGGTGAAGTCCCACGCCGCCGCCATCTCCAAGTCCGCCATCGTGGTGGACCTTTGCGGCGTCAAGCGCAGCGTGGTGGCGGCTATCGCCCCGGTGGCGGAGCAGTATGGCTTTGCCTACATCGGCGGTCACCCCATGGCCGGCCGGGAGCGGGGCGGCTTCACCGCCGCTACGGACGACCTCTACGTAGGCGCCTCCATGATCCTCACGCCGGACAAGCGCACGGACATGCAGCTTCTGGAGACGCTGAAGGCCTTCTTCCTGGACGTGGGCTTTGCGGGTCTCACCTTCTCCACCCCGGAAGAGCACGACCGCATCATCGCCTTCACCTCCCAGCTGGCCCACATCGCCTCCAGCGCCTACGTCAAGTCGCCGGAGGCCCAGCGCCGCCGGGGCTTCTCCGCCGGCAGCTTCCAGGACATGACCCGCGTGGCCCGGCTGGACGAGGACATGTGGACGGAGCTGTTTCTGGCTGACGCCGACTACCTCACAAGCGAGCTGGAGGTGCTGGTCGGCCACCTGAACGAATATCTGGACGCCCTGAAAAACCGGGACGCGGAGCAGCTGCGTGCCCTGCTGCGGGACGGCCGGGAGAAAAAGGCCACTGCCGGCGGCAACTGATGCTCCGGGGCCGCCGCCCCTACACTATATAAAAGGAGTTTTCCCTATGTCCGACTCCATCCAAACCATCCCCGTCCGCACCAGTCCCGCCTACACGGTGCAGATCGCCCCGGGCCTGCTGGGCCGGTGCGGTGCGCTGCTGCGGGACGTGTTCTCCCCCTGCCGGGTGGCCGTGGTCACGGACTCCACCGTGGCGCCCCTCTATCTGGAGCGGGTGACCGCCAGTCTCACCGGCGCCGGTTTTTCCGTGATCTCCTATGTGTTCCCCGCCGGCGAGGCCCACAAAAATATGGAAACCCTCTCCGCCATTCTGGAATTTTTCGCCCGGGAGCATCTGACCCGCACAGACTGCGTGGCCGCCCTGGGCGGCGGCGTGGCAGGGGACATGGCGGGCTTTGCCGCCGCCGTGTACCTCCGGGGCATCCGCTATGTGCAGCTGCCCACCACCCTCCTTGCCGCCGTGGACTCCTCCGTGGGCGGCAAGACCGCCATCGACCTTGCCGCCGGAAAGAACCTGGCAGGTGCCTTTTTGCAGCCCGCCGCCGTGCTCTGCGACACGCAGTGCCTTGCCTCGCTGCCGCGGGACGTATTTGCCGACGGCGCCGCCGAGGCCATCAAAACCGGCGTCCTGGCCGACGAGTCCCTCTTCTCCCTTTTTGAGGACGGCACCCTCACCGCCGCCCCGGCGGAGGTCATCGCCCGGTGCGTTGCCTACAAGGCCGGCGTCGTGGAGCGGGACGAAAAAGAGCAGGGAGAGCGGAAACTTCTGAACCTGGGCCACACCGTGGGCCACGCCATTGAAAAGTGCAGCGGCTACGCCATCCCCCACGGCCATGCCGTGGCAGCTGGCCTTGCCATCATGGCCCGTGCCGCCCAGCGCATGGGCTGGACGGACGGCCCCATCGCCGAACGCATCGCCGCCTGCCTTGCGAAAAACGATCTTCCCACCGGCACCGGCTTTTCCGCCGCGGACCTGGCCCGGGCGGCCCTCTCCGACAAAAAGCGGGCGGGCGACACCATCACCATCGTGGTGCCCCGGCGCATGGGCGCATGTTCGCTGCGGCCCCTGCCGGTAAGTGAGCTGGAAACCCTCATCGCCGCGGGACTGGAGGGATAAGATGGACATTCGCATCACACCAAAAAAGCTCTCCGGCGCCGTGACGCCGCCGCCCAGCAAGTCCCAGGCCCACCGGCTGCTCATCGCGGCTGCACTTATCAATAGCGGTGTCAGCGTGATCCACGGCCTGGCAGACTCTCAGGACATCCTGGCCACCCGCCGGTGCCTCTCCGCCCTGGGCGCCAGGATCGACGATGCGGACGAGGATACCGTCCAGGTCTGCGGGCTGGGTAATGCCATCGTAGAGGCGGGGCCTGCCCCCATTCTGGACTGTGGGGAGTCCGGCTCCACCCTGCGCTTTTTGATCCCCCTGGCCCTGCTGGTAAACGGAAGCGCCTGCTTTGTCGGCCACGGGCGGCTCATGGAGCGGCCCCAGGGTCCCTACGAAAATCTCTTCCGGGAAAAGGGCATCGCCTGGTCATTCAAGGACGGCGTCCTCTCCGTGGACGGTGGGAAAGGGTATGATGACTACGCCCTCTCCCCCGGGGAATACCGCCTGCCGGGCAACGTCTCCAGCCAGTTTTTTACCGGGCTCCTGTTTGTTCTCCCTCTGCTGGACGGCGACTCCACCCTGGTGCCCACCACGCCCCTGGAGAGCCGGGACTATCTGGAGATGACCCGCAGCGTGCTGGAGCTGGCCGGCGTAGAGAGCCGGTGGGAGGGCGATGTGCTTCACATCCCCGGCCGTCAGCACTACGCACCCTTTGAAGCCGCCGTGGAGGCGGACTGGTCCCAGGCAGCATTCTGGTACGCCGCCATCGCCCTGGGCTCCCAGCTGGAGCTGGAGGGGCTCAACGCCTTTTCTGTTCAGGGGGACATGGCTGTGGTGCCCCACTTCCTGCGTCTGACCCAGCCCGGGGATCTGGAGATCGACGTCTCCGGCATCCCAGACCTGCTGCCGCCCCTGGCAGTAATGGCGGCAGTCCGCTCCGGTACCACCCGCTTTGTCAACGCCGGGCGGCTGCGGATGAAGGAGAGCGACCGGCTCTCTACCGTCTGCGCCATGCTGCGGGCTTTGGGGGGAAGCTGCCAGGAGGGGCCGGACAGCCTCTCCGTCACCGGCGGCACCCTCACCGGCGGCACCGTGGACGGAGCCAACGACCACCGCATCGTCATGGCGGCGGCCATTGCCGCCACCGCCTGCGCTGCCCCCGTCACCATTTTAGGCGCCGAGGCGGTAGAAAAATCCTACCCGGACTTCTGGGAGGTCTACCAGTCCTTGGGAGGTGAAGTCCATGTCCTCTGAGTTTGGAAAGCTCATCAAAATCAGCGTGTTCGGCCAATCCCATGGAAAGGCCATCGGCGTGGTCATCGACGGGCTTCCCGCCGGAGAGGCTGTAGACACCGAGGAACTGCAAACCTTTTTGAATCGCCGCAGAGGCGGCGGCTCCCTCCTTTCCACTGCCCGCAAGGAGGGGGACGTACCCGTATTCCTCTCAGGCCTTGAAAACGGCAAAACCTGCGGTGCGCCCCTTTGTGCCGTCATCGAAAATGCCGACCAGCATTCCTCCGATTACGCCGGTCTCACAGACACCCCCCGCCCCGGCCACGCGGACTTTACCGCCGCCGTCAAGTGGGGCGGCGCGGCGGACATGCGGGGCGGCGGACACTTCTCCGGCCGGCTGACAGCCCCGCTGTGCATCGCCGGGGGCATCGCCAGGCAGATCCTCGCCCGCCGGGGCATCCATGTAGGTGCCCACCTTTCTTCCGTGGGCACGGAGCAGGACGACGCCTTCCCCCTGCACCCCACGGCAGATCTCTTTGCAGCCGTGGCCGCCAAGGCCTTCCCCGTCCTCTCTGACGAGGCAGGCGCGCGGATGCAGGAGGCCATTCTGGCCGCCCGGTCCGAGGGAGACTCCCTGGGCGGCATCGTGGAGTGCGCCGCCATCGGCCTCCCCGCCGGGCTGGGAGACCCCATGTTCGACGGAATGGAGAGCCGCCTGGCTGCGGCACTTTTCGGCATCCCCGCCGTTAAGGGCGTGGAGTTCGGCGCAGGCTTTGACGCTGCCCAGTCCCGCGGGTCGGAAAATAACGATGCCTTTGCGGTCGACTGCGGCGCCGTGGTCACCAAGACCAACCACGCCGGCGGCATCCTGGGCGGCATCACCACCGGCATGCCCCTTGTGCTGCGGGCGGCGTTCAAGCCCACGCCGTCCATCGCAAAGCCCCAGCAGACCGTATCCCTTTCCGCTATGGAAAATACCCAGCTTCAGATCCGGGGCCGTCATGACCCCTGCATCGCCCACCGGGCTGTCCCTGTTGTCGAGGCGGTCACTGCCGCCGTGCTGTTAGATTTACTGTTGGAGGGAAATCATGGAACTTTCTGAGATTCGCGAACAGATCAACACCGTGGATGAGCAGCTGCTGTCGCTGTTTTTACAGCGCATGGAGCTGTCCGAAGCCGTCGCCGCCTACAAAAACGAGCACCACCTCCCCATTTTGAACAAACAGCGGGAGCGGGAGATCCTCTCCAAGGTGACGGAGCAGTCCGGCGACAAGGAGCGCTACGCCTACCACCTGTTCTCCACGCTGCTGGAGCTGTCCCGCTCCCGGCAGGCGGAGCTCATCTCCGCTCCCACCCGGGTGGCCGCCCAGGTGAAGGCCTCCCTGGCCGCCGGCAGCGAGGTGTTCCCCCAGACGGGCCTGGTGGCCTGCCAGGGCGTGGAGGGCGCCAACTCCCAGGTGGCCTGCGACCGCATCGTGCCCCGGGGCAACATCGTCTACGTCAAGAGCTTTGAGGCGGTGTTCTCCGCCGTGGAGTCCGGCCTGTGCCGCTTCGGCGTGGTGCCCATTGAAAACAGCTCCAACGGCTCCGTCCGCGCCATCTATGATCTGATCCAGCGCAAGAAGTTCTCCATCGTCCGCTCCACCCGCCTTTGCATCCGCCACGAGCTGCTGGCCCTGCCCGGCGTGAAGATGGACGACATCACGGAGATCTATTCTCACGAGCAGGCCATCGGCCAGTGCAGCAAGTTCCTGGGCAGCCTGAACGGCGTGCGGGTCATCCCCTGCGACAACACCGCTGCCGCCGCCAAGATGGTCTCTGAGAGCGGCAGCCGCCACGCCGCCGCCATCTCCTCCCACCCCTGTGCCGCATTGTACGGCCTGGAGATGGTCCGGGACGACATTCAGGACAGCGACAACAACTACACCCGCTTCATCTGCATCACCAAGGACCCGGTCATCTACGCCGGCGCCAACCGCATCAGCCTCATCATCGCCTGCGACAATAAGCCCGGCGCCCTGTACGACATTCTCTCCAAGCTGGCGGCCCTGGGCATCAACATGACCAAGCTGGAGTCCTGCCCCGTCACCGGCCGGAATTTCGAGTTCATCTTCTTCCTGGAGCTGGAGGCCTCCGTCCACGAGCCGGGCGTGCTGCCCATGCTGGAGGAGCTGGAGCGCAGCTGTGAGAGCTTCCAGTTCCTGGGCAGCTACGCGGAAGTGTGACCATGGGCACACTGGTTTACGGTCTTTTGGGCCGGAAGCTGGGCCACAGCTGGTCCGTGCCCATCCACACCGCCCTGGGCTGTGCAGGCTACCGGCTCATCGAGCTGGAGCCCGAGGAGCTGCCCGCTTTCCTCGCCCGGGGGGACATCGGCGGGCTCAATGTGACCATCCCCTACAAAATGGACGTCATGCCCCTTTGCGACAGCATTGATGACCGGGCCGCCGCCATCGGCAGCGTCAACACCATCGTGCGCCGGGACGGAAAGCTCCTGGCCTTCAACACCGATGCCGACGGCTTTTGCTTCATGGCCCGGCGGGCCGGTGTGGATTTTCACGGCGGGAAAGTCCTGGTCTTGGGCAGCGGCGGTGCCTCCCGCACCGCCGTGGCCTGCGCCCGGCAGCTGGGCGCCCGGGAAGTGGTGGTCATCTCCCGTTCCGGGCCGGACAACTACGAAAACCTCTCCCGCCACGCGGACGCGGACATCGTGGTGAACACCACGCCGGTGGGCATGTACCCCGGCAACGGGGCCGCGCCGGTGGACCTCACCGCCTTTCCCCGGTGCCGGGGCGTGCTGGACGTTATTTACAACCCACACCGCACGGCCCTGCTGCTCCAGGCCCAGGCACTGGGCATTCCCTGCTCCGACGGGCTTGCCATGCTGGTGGCCCAAGCCAAGGCGGCGGAGGAGCACTTCTTCTCCCGCTCCATTCCCGACGGAGAAACGGAGCGCATCCTCTCGGCTCTGCGCCATGAGACGGAAAACATCGTGCTCATCGGCATGCCCGGGTGCGGCAAATCCACCGTAGGCGCAGCCCTGGCCGCCCTGACCGGCCGGGAGGCTGTGGATATCGACGCGGAAATCGAGCGCCGGGCGGGCTGCCCCATTCCGGAGATCTTTGCCCGGGGCGGCGAGGCAGAATTCCGCGCCCTGGAGCGTGAGGCCACGGCGGAAGCCGGCAAGCGCACCGGCTGCATCCTGCTCACCGGCGGCGGCGCGGTGAAAACGCCGGAAAACTACGGCGCCCTGCGGCAGAACGGCCGCATCTACCACCTGCTGCGGGACGTGGGAACCCTGCCCACCGACGGCCGCCCCCTCTCCCAGGGTGCGGACCTTGCGGCCATGTGGCGGGAGCGCAAGCCCCTTTATGAGCGCTTCCGGGACACAGTCATCGACAACAACGGCCCGGCGGAGGAGACCGCCCAGGCCATCTGGAGGGATTTTTGTGCGTATTCTGGTGATTAACGGCCCCAACATGAACATGCTGGGCATCCGCCAGCCGGAGATCTACGGCCATGAGACCTACGAGGACCTCTGCGCCATGCTCCGGCAGGAGGCGGAAAAGCGGGGCGTGGAGATTCGCTTTTTCCAGTCCAACCACGAGGGCGCCCTGGTAGACGCCATCCAGCAGGCCTACTTCGACCATGTGGACGGCATCATCATCAATCCTGCCGCCTACACCCACACCAGCGTAGCCCTTCTGGACGCGGTGAAGGCTGTGGGCATCCCCACAGTGGAGGTGCACGTGTCCAACCCGGACAGCCGGGAGGAATTCCGGCACGTATCCTACATCCGCGCCGCCTGCACGGCCACCATCCGGGGCCACGGGCTGCGGGGCTATCTGGAAGCACTGGCGCTGCTGTGTGAAAAACTCGGATAAGAAAAAAGCGGCCCCCGGCATGAAGCCGGGGGCCGCTTTTTTTGCGCTTTGATACGCCGTAAAAGAAGCACCGCCGCACAAGTGCGGCGGTGCTCATAAGAAGGGATCAGATAGCGGGAGGGGAGCTTACTTGCGGGCCAGACGGGCGGCGCGGTTCTTGCCGTAGACGCAGATCACGACCACATAGGCCACAGCAGCCACAACACCGATGATGTAGGAGATGTTCCAGGGGATGTTGAAGCCGATCTTGGCGTTCATGATGTAGGTGATGGTCACGAAGGTGTACCAGGCACCGGGGATCATGGGAACCCACACGAACTTGCTCTTGCCGTTTTCGAACATCCACACGGTGATGGCCAGGAAGGCGAACAGAGACAGGGTCTGGTTGGACCATGCGAAGTAACGCCACAGGATGTTGAAGCCCTCGGAGTTCATCTTGGCGAATACCAGGATCACAGCCACCAGAGCGAAGATGATGGCGGACAGACCCACGCGCTTGGTCTTGGTGCTCTGGTCGATGTGCAGAGCCTCAGAGATGGCCAGACGCAGGCCGCGCAGAGCGGTATCGCCGGAGGTGATGGGCAGAACGATGATGCCGATCAGAGCAATCAGGCCGCCCACCTTGCCCAGGATGTCCTTGCAGACCACGCCGACGGTGGCGGTAGCCAGAGAGGCGTTGGCCTCCTGCAGGCCCAGGTTGTACACGCCCATGGCGGCAGCAGCCCAAACCATGGCGATGAAGCCTTCCAGAACCATCATGTTGTAGAAGGTATTGCGGCCTTCCTTCTCGCTCTTCATAGTGCGGGAAATGATGGCAGTCTGGGTGGAGTGGAAGCCGGAAAGCATACCGCAGGCCACGGTGATGAAGAAGATGGGGATGAAGTGGTTGGCGTCAAAATAATCCTGATAGCTGAAGGTGGTCTGAGCGCCGTCCACCATGGTGAAGGCCAGAGGAGCCTCCCAGGTGTCCCACACGTTCAGCAGAGGATAGCCCTTGACGAACATGCCGATGAACACGCCCACAGCGGAGAACAGCAGGATGGCACCGAACACGGGATAGATCTTGCCGATGATGGCGTCGATGGGGAACACGGTAGCGACCAGGTAGTAAACGAAGATCACGCCGTAGATGATCCAGGTGGTGGGGTCATCCGCCTTGCCGGAGAAGCCGAACACCTGGGTGGCGGCGATGTCGCCGGGGGTGTAGATGAACACAGCGCCCACCAGCAGCAGCAGCAAGGAGCAGAACACCTGATACACGCCGTAAACACCCTTGTTGGAGTACTTGCGGATCATGGCAGGCATCTGGGAGCCGCCGTCACGCAGGCAGATCATGCCGGAGAAATAGTCATGCATGGCGCCGCCGATGATGTTGGTGATGGGGATGGTGATGAACGCGATGGGCCCGAACAGGATGCCCTGGATGGGTCCAAAGATGGGGCCGGTACCTGCGATGTTCAGCAGGTTGATGAGCATATTCTTCCAGCTGCTCATGGGGATGTAGTCCACGCCGTCCTGCTTGGAGTAGGCGGGAGTCTCACGGTCGTCGGGTCCAAAGACCTTTTCGCAGAACTTGCCGTAAATGGCAGCGCCCACGAACAGAATCACGAGACCCAGAATAAATGTAGCCATTAACACACACTCCTTCTAGTTCACTCTCTTGAGGGAAAATGCCTGGGACACAGCGGAGGTCTCCCCGGATAAACCGCCTCCGCCAGCCGGTTTCGCCGGCATTTGTTGGAAATGCGAACAGAACCTTGCTCTTTCAAACGCTCCCTTCTTATTTCCGGCGGCTCCCTTCCCGCTGAAAAAGGAGCCGGTGCAAAGTTCGGTCTTTACCGTGATATCCCCTTGTTAAAGGATTACGTCCTCTCGCAAAGAAACCGTTAAAGGCCGACCTCCGCTTTCGGGTGTCATTATACACCCCTGTTCAGACTTTGTTAAGAGGGAACGCCCAATTTTGTGAATAATTTGTGAATACCTCCTACAGGATTGTGTATTTCGTTGGGGGCAGTCCAGCAAAACCGAAATTCTTTCGGCTTATTCAATAATATGTGTTCTTATTTTTTGTATATTATGCACATTTTCTGTATTTGTTTGCAGAACACCCGCCCTCGGTCCGCGCACAAAAAAACCGCCGGGCAAAGCCCGGCGGCTGTTAAGATTTTATCATTCCCGTTAAGAGCGGAGAATGTTCATCAGGTGGCGGATGTGGATGCTCATGGCGTGCCGGGAACCGGCCTCATCCCGCTGAAGCAAAAACTCCAAAATGGTGCGGTTGTCTCCCAGGGCCGTGTCCTGCATATGCTGGCGGTTCTGGGAGATCTGCATGATTTCATTGACGGCGCTGTTGATGATGGGATAGAGCCGCCGCATATATTCGTTGTGAGACGCCTTGATGATGGCCCAGTGGAACTCCTGGTCCGCCAGGGGCCAGTCGCCGCCCTCCGCGGCCACCCGCTCCACACGCTCGGCCTTTTTGCGGATCATCTCCAGCTCCTCGTCACTGGCCCGCTGACAGGCCAGCGCCACGGTGGCCGGCTCAAAAATGAGCCGCATTTCAAAAAGGTCCTTGGCCCGTACCCGGGACCGCAGCCCCGCCAGCACCGTCAGGTCCACGCCGCCGGCAGGCAGCGTCTCCGCCACGAAAGTGCCCCGGCCCCGCCGGATCTCCAGCACGCCCTGGGCCACCAGGAACGAAATGGCCTCCCGCAGCGTGGTGCGGCTGACGTTCAGCGCCTCGCTGAGCTCATTTTCGTTGGGCAGCTTGCTGCCGGGGGCATAGCGTCCCTCATCCACGATCATCTCATACAGCCGGTCCGCCGTCCGCTCCGACAGTTTGACTTTTCTGGTCTCTTCCATTTCGATCCCTCCGTTGTGCCTGCAGGACGCACGGTCAGCGTCGCCGCCGGCCCGGCGCCGCAGATTTCTCCCGGCGCCGCAGAATCCTCTTGACATCATATTTCTTTAAGAGTACAATGACATCATACAACAAAGCAAAAAATAATACAACACTTTGTTCGAGAAAATTTTCCCAACAGGAGGCGATCCTCGTTTGACGGCAGATCAGATTTGCACCCACCGCGTCTCCATCATCACCGGGCACTACGGCACCGGAAAGACCGAGTTTGCCGTGAACCTGGCGCTGCAGCTGGCAGCGTGCCAAAAGCAGGTGATGCTGGCGGATCTCGATATCGTCAATCCCTACTTCCGCTCCCGGGAACGCAAGGCCGTCCTGGAAAACGCGGGCATCCGTCTGGTGGCCTCTTCCCAGGCCTGTACGGACGCGGACGTGCCCGCCCTGCCTGCGGAGCTTTTGACCATTCTGGAAAACCGGGAGGTCACCGGCGTGCTGGATATCGGCGGCGATCCGGTGGGCGCCCGGGTATTGGCCCGCTTCCATGAAAAGATCACGGCGGAGGACTACCAGCTCATCTACGTGCTCAACGCCAACCGGCCGGAGGTCCGCCAGGCGGACGCCGCCGTGAACTACCTGCGTTCCATCGAGGCCGTCACGGGCCTCACCTGCACGGGCATCGTCAACAACACCCACCTTTGCGGCGAGACTACACCGGATGAAGTCCGCAAGGGCGCGGCGCTGGCTGCCCAGGTGTCCGAAAAGACCGGCATCCCGGTACTGTGCCATGTGGCCCTGGACCGGTTCGCCCCGGAGCTGTCCGACCTGTCGGAACCCGTTTTTCCGATTACCATACAAATGAAAAAGCCGTGGGAATGACCACGCAAGAGGAAAAAGGAGGAGTTATCCAATATGACCGCGAAAGTAACCTTTGACTCTGACCGGTGCAAAGGATGCGAGCTGTGCGCGTCCGTGTGCCCCAAGCACATCGTTGCCATCGATCAGACGGTGATCAACCGCAAGGGATACCATCCCGCCACGGTGACGGACATCACGGCATGCATCGCCTGCGCCAGCTGCGCCAAGATCTGCCCCGATTCCATCATCACCGTAGAAAAGTTCTGAAGAAGGAGGTCATTCACAGTGGAAAAGGAACTTTGGAAAGGTAATGAAGCCATCGCCGAGGCCGCTATCCGCGCCGGCTGCGACTGCTTCTTCGGCTATCCCATCACTCCCCAGAGCGAAGTGCCCGAGTATATGTCCCTGCATATGCCCCAGCACGGCAAGGTCTTTGTCCAGTCCGAGTCTGAGGTGGCGGCCATCAACATGGTCTACGGCGCTGCCGGTGCCGGCATGCGGGCCATGACCTCCTCTTCCTCCCCCGGCATCAGCCTCAAGCAGGAGGGCATCACCTACATCGCAGCCGCCGAGCTGCCCTGCGTCATCGTCAACTGCATGCGCGGCGGCCCGGGCCTGGGCACCATCCAGCCCGGTCAGGGCGACTACTACCAGGCCACCCGCGGCGGCGGCAACGGCGACTACCGCACCGTGGTGCTGGCTCCCTCCAACATCCAGGAGGCCGTGGACTTCACCCAGGAGGCCTTTGACATTGCCGACATGTACCGCAACCCCGTCATGGTGGTCATGGACGGCCTCATCGGCCAGATGATGGAGCCCATCGAGTGGCACGAGATCCCCAAGCGGGAGCTGCCCCCCAAGGACTGGGCCACCACCGGCAAGCACGGCCGTGACCACACCAACGTCATCAACTCCCTGTACATGGACCCCGAGGAGTGCGACCATCACAACGCCGACCTGGAGGCCAAGTACAAGCTGATCTCCGAGAAGGAAGTCCGCTGGGAGATGAAGGACTGCGAGGACGCCGAGCTGGTCATCACTGCCTACGGCACCCCCGCCCGTATCGCCCTCAGCGCACTGGAGACCCTGCGCGCCCAGGGCATCAAGGCCGGTCTGTTCCGTCCCATCACCCTGTGGCCCTTCCCCGAAAAGCCCCTGCATGAGCTGGCATCCCAGTCCCACGTCAAGGCATTCCTGGACGTGGAGATGAGCGCCGGCGGCCAGATGATCGACGATATCCGTCTGAGCGTCGAGGGCCAGAAGCCCATCGCTTATCTGGGCCACGCAGGCGGCGTGATGCCCACCATCGAAGAAATCGTGGAATCGGCCAAGAAGGCTTTGAAGGAGGCACAGTAACATGGCGATCGTATATCAAAAGACCAAGGGCCTGACGGATGCCGAGCTCCACTACTGCCCCGGCTGCCACCACGGCATCATCCACAAGCTGGTGGCGGAAGTGCTGGAGGAGATGGGACTGCTGGACGACGCCATCGGCGTGTGCCCCGTAGGCTGCTCCGTCTTTGCCTATAAGTATTTCAACTGCGACATGCAGGAGGCTGCGCACGGCCGCGCGCCCGCCGTGGCCACCGGCATCAAGCGCACCCATCCCACCCAGCCGGTGTTCACCTACCAGGGCGACGGCGACCTGGCCTCCATCGGCGCGGCGGAGATCGTCCACGCAGCCATGCGCGGCGAGAAGTTCACCACCATTTTCGTCAACAATGCCATTTACGGCATGACCGGCGGCCAGATGGCCCCCACCACCCTCATCGGTCAGAAGGCCACCACTTGCCCCCTGGGCCGTACCGTGGAGCAGGCCGGTATGCCCATCCGTGTGGCGGAGATGCTCTCCACCCTGGACGGCTGCGTGTACGCCGAGCGGGTGTGCGTCACCGACATCGCCCACCTGAACAAGGCCAAGAAGGCCATCCGCAAGGCCTTTGAAAAGCAGATGGCCGGCGAGGGCTTCACCTTCGTGGAAGTCCTGTCCACCTGCCCCACCAACTGGGGCATGACGCCTCTGAAGGCCAAGGAGTGGCTGGAAGAGAAGATGATCCCCTACTATCCTCTGGGTGTCATCAAGGAAACCAGCGCGGAGGTGAAGTAACATGAAAAAAGAGATCATCATTTCCGGTTTCGGCGGCCAGGGCGGCCTGGCCATCGGCAAGAACCTGGCAGAGGCCGGCATGGCCGAGGGACTGAACGTCACCTGGTCCCCCTCCTACGGTCCCGAGATGCGCGGCGGTACCGCCAACTGCTCTGTGGTGCTGTCCGACAAGCCCGTGGGCTCCCCCGTGTTCGCCCATCCCACCGAGCTCATCGCCCTCAACGAGCCCTCTCTGGAGAAGTTTGAGGCAGGCGTGGTCTCCGGCGGCCAGGTGTTCATCAACAGCGACGTGGTCACCGACAAGGTCTCCCGCTCCGATCTGACTGCCTACTACATCCCCTGCAACACCATTGCCGACGAGATCGGCAATCCCAAGGTCTCCAACATGGTGATGCTGGGCGCCTATGTGGCCGGCACCGGCATCCTCAAGCCCGAGACCATCGAGCAGATGATCCAGGAGATGTTCACCGGCGCCAAGGCCAAGTTCGTTCCCCTGAACATTGAGGCCTTCCGCCGCGGCTGCCAGTGCGTCCGCTGAGCACATCCTGCTTCTTACCAAAACCTTTCCTGTAACACTCCCCAAAACAAACGGCGGCCCGGCTATGTGCCGGGCCGCTGATTTGTATAGGCCCAGCCGCCGCCTTTCTGTGCATTTTACCCATTGACTTTACCACATTATCAGCGTATAAAATAAGTAATTATCAGTAAATGCGATGAACGGGACATGTCCGATCGTACGCGCTTGCAGAGAACTGCCGGTTGGTGCAAGGCAGGAAGCAGCGGCGGCCGGGAGTCACCCGGGAGCAGTGCGCGGAACAGCTCTGCCCAGTACGCAAACCGGCTGCCCTCCGATATCGGGGCTTTGAGTGGCCGCCTTTCCGGCGGCAATGAGAGTGGTACCACGGAAGTGTGACTTTCGCCTCTCCTGTCTACAGCAGGATTGCGCGAAGGTCTTTTTTTATAGCTTCAATTTAGTCAGCAAGGGAGAGTTACGGATATGTTGGATATCAAGATCACTAAAAGTACGTCCCTCAAGGAAAAGCCCGATGAGAACAAGCTGGGCTTCGGCAAGATCTTTACCGATCACATGTTCCTGATGGACTATACCCGCGGTCAGGGCTGGCACGACGCCCGGATCGTTCCCTATGCCCCCTTCGTCCTGGACCCCGCCTGCGTTATTTTCCACTACGCCCAGGAGATTTTTGAGGGTATGAAGGCCTACCGGGCCGTGGACGGCACCATCCAGCTGTTCCGTCCCGACTGCAACGCCGCCCGTATGCAGGACTCCTGCGACCGGCTGTGCATCCCCACCATCCCCGTGGACGACTACATCCAGGCCGTCAAGGCCCTGGTGGAAGTGGAGAAGGACTGGGTCCCCCATGTGGACGGCTCCTCTTTGTACATCCGCCCCTTCATCTTCGCCACTGACGTGGGCCTGGGCGTGCATGCCAGCCCCACCTACATCTTCTGCATCATCTGCTCCCCCTCCGGCGCCTACTACGCCGAGGGCATCAACCCCGTGCGCATCTATGTGGAAGATGAGTACATCCGTGCCGCTCCCGGCCTGACCGGCTTTACCAAGTGCGGCGGCAACTACGCTGCTTCCATCAAGGCCGGCGAGCTGGCCGAGGAGAAGGGCTTTGCCCAGGTTCTGTGGCTGGACGGCGTGGAGAAGAAGTACGTGGAAGAGGTCGGCAGCATGAACATCATGTTCAAGATCTCCGGCAAGGTCTACACCGCCGCCTGCGACGGCACCGTGCTGCCCGGCGTCACCCGCCGCAGCTGCATCGAGCTGCTTAAGGATTGGGGCTACGACGTGGTGGAGGGCCCCCTGGCCATCGCCGACGTCATGAAGGCCGGTCACGACGGCACCCTGGAAGAGGTCTTCGGCACCGGCACCGCCGCCGTGGTCTCTCCCGTCAAGGAGCTGGACTGGAAGGGCGACAAGGTGTTCATCAGCGAGGGCAAGATCGGCCCCCTGACCCAGAAGCTCTACGACACCATGACCGGCATGCAGTGGGGCAAGATTCCCGACACCAAGGGCTGGATCGTCCCCGTGTGCAAGGGCTGAGCGCCAGCGTATCCAAAATCATAAAAAAGCTCCCGGAACTTTCGTTCCGGGAGCTTTTTTGTTCTTTGGGTCTGGATCAGGTCTTTCCCTGGATCTTGGCGCCGCACTTGGGGCAGGTGATGATGATCTTCCCCTTGCCTACCGGCACCCGGCAGATGGTCTTGCACTGTTTGCAGGTGAAGTAGCGGTGCTCCTTATCGGCGTGGCGAGCCCGGGCACCGGCGCCCCGGTTCTTGACGCCCCACCACCAGTTCACCCATTTTTGATTTTCCTCCCGCCGCTTGTAGAGGTTCTTGGAGAACATGCGGAAAAAGATCAGCAGCATCAAGACCCACAGCGCCACATCACAGATGGCCGCCCCTACCTGACTGCGCAGTCCGGACGCCACAACGGCCCGGATGAGACACACCAGCACATACACCCACAGCAGCGCCCGGTTCAGCGCATCGACGCCATTGCGTCCGTACATGAACCGGGTGATCGCATTTGCAGCCTGACGGAACACTCCCATGGTGTACATCTTCCTTTCCGGCGCAAGCGCGCCGTTTTTTTATTTTTTTTATTTTACTCGCAAATGCGGCGGCGCACAACCGCTTTATCCTGAAATTTACAAATTGGTCATTTATTTGTTTTGTTCAATGTGATATACTTGCAATGTTGTGAAAAAAGAAACAAAGGAAGTGCATTTTCTATGGCCAAAAAGCAATTCAAAGCCGAGTCCAAACGGCTGCTGGACCTGATGATCAACTCCATTTACACCCACAAGGAGATCTTCCTGCGGGAGATCATCTCCAACGCCAGCGACGCCTGCGACAAGCTCAGCTACCAGGCCCTGACGGACTCCTCCGTGGGCATGGACCGCAAGGATTTTGCCATCCATATCAGCGTGGACAAGGACGCGCGGACCATCACCGTCAGCGACAACGGTATCGGCATGGACAAGGACGATCTGGAGAACAACCTGGGCGTCATCGCCTCCTCCGGGTCCTACAAGTTCAAGCAGGAAGTGGGAGACGACGCCAAGGGCACCGACGTGATCGGCCAGTTCGGCGTGGGCTTCTACTCCGCCTTCATGGTGGCCGACCACATCACCGTGGTGACGAAGAAGTTCGGCGCGGACACCGCCTGGCGCTGGGAGTCCTCCGGTGCTGACGGCTACACCATCACCGAGTGCGACCGTGACGGCGTGGGCACCGACATCATCATGCACGTCAAGCCCGACACCGACGAGGAAAACTACTCTGAGTTCCTGGAGTCCTGGCGGCTGCAGGAGCTGGTGCGCAAGTACTCCGACTATATCCGCTTCCCCATCCGCATGGAGGTCTCCAAGACCCGCCGCAAGGAGGGCAGCCCCGACGACAAGCCCGAATACGAGACCTACACGGAGGAGGAGACCCTCAACTCCATGGTGCCCATCTGGCAGCGGAGCAAGTCTGAGGTGACCACGGAGGAGTACAACAAGTTCTACCGGGACAAGTTCCACGACTACGCCGACCCCCAGCGGGTGATCCCCGTGTCCGTGGAGGGCGCCGTCACCTACAAGGCGCTGCTGTTCGTCCCCGGCGCCGCCCCCTTCGACTTCTACACCAAGGAATTTGAAAAGGGGTTGCAGCTCTACTCCGGCGGCGTGCTCATCATGGACAAGTGCGCCGACCTGCTGCCGGAGCACTTCCGCTTCGTCCGGGGCGTGGTGGACTCCCCCGATCTGTCCCTGAACATCTCCCGCGAGCTTTTACAGCACGACCGGCAGCTGAAGGTCATCGCCTCCAACCTGGAAAAGAAGATCAAGGCCGACCTTCTCAAGCTGCTGCAGGAGGACCGGGAGGGCTATGAGAAGTTCTGGAAGAACTTCGGCCGCCAGATCAAGTACGGCGTGGTGAGCGAGTACGGCGCCCACAAGGACCAGCTCAGCGACCTGCTGCTGTTCTACTCCTCCACGGAGAAAAAGCCCGTCACCCTGGCCGAGTATGTCTCCCGGATGCCGGAGGACCAGAAGTATATCTACTTTGCCGCCGGCGAGTCTCCCGACAAGATCGACAAGCTCCCCCAGACCGAGCTTTTGAAGGAAAAGGGCACGGAGATCCTGTACTTCACCGAAGAGGTGGACGAGTTCTGCGCCCAGATCCTCCACACGTTCCAGGAAAAGGAGCTTCGCTCCATCCTGGATCAGGAGGTGGAAGAGGGCGCCAAGGAGAAGGCCCAGGAGGCCCAGGACGCCCACAAGGCCGCTTTCGACTTCGTCAAGGAAGCCCTGGGCGACCAGATCAAGGAGGTCAGAGCCTCTACCCGCCTCAAGTCCCATCCCGTATGCCTGACCGCCGGCGAGGGCCTCTCCTTTGAAATGGAGAAGTACTTCCAGGCCGTCCAGCCGGACTCTGGTATCAAAGCTGACCGCATCCTGGAGCTGAACGTGGAGCACCCGGCCTTTGCCGCGCTGGAATCCGCCGTCACCGCCGACCCGGAGAAAGCCAAGAAGTACGCCGCCCTGCTCTATAACCAGGCGCTGCTGATCGCAGGTCTCCCCCTGGAGGACCCCTCTGGCTACACGGATCTGGTGTGCGAGCTGATGAAATAAAAAAACGCCCCCGCAGCGGGGACGCAGAAAAAAGGAGCGCCCAATGGGCGCTCCTTTAAATTTTATCCTGATAGTAGGTGACCAGCAGGTCCACCACGGTGCCGTAGGACCGGATGCCCTGGGTCTGGCCGTAGCTTTTCAAAAAGCGGTCGTACACCTGATTGGAGACCTTCTGGACCGTCTTGTCCCGGAACTGGTCCCAGTAGGCGCTCTGGGCGGCCAGGTCCGCCTCCACCGTCTCCGGCAGCGTCTCGCGAATGGCCCAGTAGGCCTCCTGGTCCACCGTATACAAGGCGTTCCCCAGATGGATATAGCCCATGAGCCACCCGGCGTAGGCGTACACGTCGTCGCCGCAGGTGGTACAGGCCAGAACCGCCAGGAAGTTGCACTCCTGCTCAGAGGTGATGCCCCGCTGGTGGGCCAGCTCGTGGGCCACGGTGGACCCCAGCAGGCAGGCGGGGCTCGCCATATTCACATTGGACTCCCCGGTAAAGGGACAGTAGATGCCCGTAAAGTCCAGGGCGCTCAGAACGCGGGAAAAGTATACCGGCTTGACGCCGGGGTCGTCAAAGGCAAGGAAGGGAAACTGCTGCTCCACCGCGTCGTAGACGCCGGTGCTGCCCGCCAGGATCTCCTCCCGGGGCACGGCGAAGAGGCCGTTTTCGTCCCGCTCCACCTTTCCGGCCGCCTCACGCAGCTCTTCGGCAAAGTACGCCGTCACATCCCGCAGGGCGGTCTCTTCCACCGGCCGGGCATAGATGCCGGACTTTTCCTGAAAGCCGTCGGCATAGCTGTCGATGCCCAGGAGGAAGCAAAAGCCCACATAGATGCCAAGGCCCGCGCACAAAAGCCCCAAAACCGCGCTGTACGCCCGCCCGGCTCGGCGTCCCCGTGCCCGGCACACCGCTACGACGCTCCAGATAAGATACACCGCTCCGGCGATTACCAGCACCACGCACAGTGCCTCCGCCACGGAGAAATCCACCAGATAGCAGATGCTGCCGATGCCCCGCCGCAGCGGCACGGTCACATGAGAAGCCAGAAAGTTCATCAGCGGCCGGAACTGCCGGGAAAAAAGATAGAGCGCCAGCAGGAAAAGCTCCGCCGCCAGCACCATGTGCAGTTTTTTATGTCTCAGAAAGAATCGCATCGGTCACTCCGCCGCAGCCAGAAGCTGCCGGGTATACTCCTCCTTGGGATGGTCGAAGATCTCGTCCACGGTGCCCTGCTCCACGATGCGGCCCTCTTTCATGACCAGCACCCGGTCGCACAGCTGATACACCACGTTCAGATCGTGGGAAATGAACAGGTAGCTCAGATCCAGCTCAGAGCGCAGCGTCCGCAGAAGCTCCAGGATTTGGGCCTGGATGGTCACATCCAGGGCGCTGACCGGCTCGTCGGCAATGAGGAACTTGGGCCGCTGGATGAGCGCCGTGGCAATGCTCACCCGCTGGCGCTGGCCGCCGGAGAGCTCCGAGGGCTTTGCCGTGAGGCACTCCTCCGGAAGCTCCACCCGCCCCAGCATCTCCCGCACCCGCCGACGGCGCTCCGCGGCGTCGTACTTGCCGAAGATCCGCAGGGGCTCCTCCAAAATCCACTCCACCGTATAGGCGGGATTTAAAGAGCTGTACGGGTCCTGAAAGATCATCTGGGGGCGCTTGGTATAGTGGATCACTTCCCCCTCATCCGGCTGCACCATGCCCAGGATGGTCCGGGCCAGGGTGGATTTGCCCGTGCCGGACTCGCCCACAAGGCCCAGGATCTCCCCATGGCGCACGTCAAACGTCACATCGTGGAGCACCTCCTGATAGGTGCCCCGGCGGAAGGGGCCGCCCTCCCGGTAGCCGCTGGTCACATGGCGCAGCGACAGCACCAGCTCTTCGCTCATGGCCGCTCCTCCTTTCGCCGCCGGGTGGGGATGGCCGCCACCAGACGCTGGGTATAGGGGTGCTGGGGATGGTAAAATACCTGCTCTGTGTCCCCCTCCTCCACCAGCACGCCCCGCTGCATCACCGCCACCCGGGCGCACAGCTTGCGCACCACGTTCAGGTTATGGGAGATGAACAGCATGGAGATGCCGGACTCGGCATTGAGTTTTTTCAAAAGCTCCAGGATCTGGGCCTGGATGGTCACGTCCAGGGCAGTGGTCGGCTCGTCCAGCAGCAAGAGCTTGGGCCGGATGACGATGGCCGCGGCGATCATCACCCGCTGGAGCATACCGCCGGAGAGCTGGTGGGGGTACTTCTCATAGACCGCCTCCACATCCGGCAGCTCCACTGCCGCCAGGGCGGCAAGGGCCTTCTCCCGCCGCTGGGCAGGTGTCAGGTCCGTATGCAGCCGCAGGACCTCTTCCACCTGGTCGCCGATCTTCATCAGCGGGTCCATGCAGCTCATAGGCTCCTGGAACACCACGCCGATGCACCGGCCCTGGATCTTGCGCAGGTCGGCCCGCTCCATATGCAGAAGGTCCACCCCGTCCAGCAGGACGGAGCCGGTATAGTCGCACTGGCGCCGGGGCAGCAGTCCCGCTACGCTCATGGCGGTGACGGACTTGCCGGAGCCGGACTCGCCCACCAGGCCCAAAATCTCCCCGTCATGGATGGTGAGAGACACGCCGGAGACGGCCTCTCTGGTGCGGTTATGGAATTTTACATGCAGATCTCGGATCTCCAGCATCAGACCACCTCCCCGCCGCGGCGCTGGAGGCCCTCGCCGATGAGCCCCACGCCGAAGATCAGCAGCACCATGGTAAGGCCGGTGCAGATCACATACCAGGGCGCGGCGGTGATCATGCCCTGGGCCTCGGAGAGCATATAGCCAAGAGACGCGTCCGGCGGCGTCACACCCACGCCCAGATAGCTCATGGAGGCCTCCGCCAGTACGGCGTTATTGAAGCCGATGGTCATGGCCGGCAGCAAAACCGGCATGATATTGGGCAGAATGTGCACAACGATGATGCGTGCACTGGACGCGCCCATGAGCCGGGCGCTCTTGACATAGTTGGCGTCCCGCACGGCGGCCACCGCCGTCCGGGTGACCCGGGCGAAGCTGGGGATGAACACCAGTCCCAGGGCCAGCACTACATTATATTTATTGCCCGGTCCCACCACGGAGATGATGACCAGGGCCAGCAAAATACTGGGAAATGCGGTAAGGGCGTCGTTGAGCCGCATGAGGGCCTCGTCCACCACGCCGCCGAAGTATCCGGTCAGTGCGCCGATGGCCGTGCCGCACACGGCGCCGATGGCCACGGTGGCCACGGCGATGGCAAATGTGGTGCCCGCGCCCTGCATGACCCGGCTGAAGATGTCCCGGCCGAAGCTGTCCGTCCCCATCCAGTGGGCCAGGGACGGCCCCGCCAGCTTGGGGCCCACCTCCATGGCGTTGGGGTCGTAGGGCGTCCAGAAAAAGCTCACCAGGATCATGGCGGTAAGGATGCCGGTAAGGATCAGCCCCGCCAGCAAAAATCCATTTCTTCGTTTCATGCGCCACCTCCCAGCCGAAGCCGCGGGTCGATGCGCTGGTTGATAAGGTCCGCGGCGGTGCCGGCCAGCACCACCCACAGCGCCAGGATCACCACGATGGCCTGCACCACCGGGTAGTCCCGGCTGCCGATGGAGGCCACCAGCAGCCGTCCAAGGCCCGGAATGGCAAACACCTGCTCCACCACGATGCTGCCCGCCACGATCTCCGCCATGGTCTGGGCCAGGAACGTGACCACCGGCACCAGGGAGTTTTTCAGCACGTGGCCGTACAGCACGCCGGGGCGGTCATTGCCCCGGGAGATGGCCGTACGCACATAGGCCCGGCCCATTTCCTGGCGGATGGTGCTGCGCAGCATCCGCACGGTCATGGCCACCCGGGGAATAGCGATGGCCACCGCCGGGAACAGCAGATACTCCAGCGCGCCGCCGAAGTTGTCCTCCAGGGAGGGGAAGCTGCCGTGGACGAACACATGGAGGATGGTGCTGAAGATCCAGGTCAGAAGGATGCCCGTAAAGAAGGGCGGCACCGCCATGCAAAGCTGGTTGAAGGCGGTGGCGGCAGCATCCAGTCTGCCGCCCTCCCGTCCGGCGGCGCGCACCCCCAGGGGGATGGACACCACCACGATCAAAAGAAAGCTCAGCGCGCTCAGGCACAGCGTCACGCCCACCTTGGGGGCGATCAGGTCCCACACCGGCTGGCGGTAGCTGTAGGACGTGCCCAGGTCCCCGGTGAAAAAGCCCGTGAGCCACTCACCGTAGCGGACCAGCAGGGGGCGGTTGAGTCCCAGCTCCTCCCGCAATGCCTCCACCTTTTCCGCCGTGGCCTGGGTGCCCAGCATGGCAGTGGCCGGGTCGCCGGAGATCACATCAAAGGCCGCAAACGCAAGGAAGGAGACGATGACCATGGTCAGCAGCAGCATGGCAATGCGTTTCGCCGCGTATTTCATGGTCTTCGCCTCCCTTCCCCGTCAGCGGCAAATTCCTTGCCGCCGCGCATATCAGGCAGTATAGCGGATGCCGGCCAGATCCAGCACGTAGATGGGATAGAAGGTCACGCCCTCCAGACCCTTACGCACCGCCACCAGGTCCGCCAGGTCCTGGATGTAGACGTTGGCGGCGTTCTCCGTCAGGTTGCGCTCCATCTGCTTGTAGAGCTCCGTCTGGGCCGCATCGTCATAGGTGGCGATGGCCTGGGCGAACAGCTGGTCATAGTCCGCGTTGTTGTAGTTGATGAAGTTGGAGCCGTAGGTAGAGGTGAACCGCTCCAGCAGGGCACGGGCCGTCATGTTGGACGCGTCCACGCCCACCACGGTGGACTGGAACTGACGGCCGGTGTAGGTGTCGGCCACCCAGCTCTCCCACTCCACCGGCAGGATGGTGGCGTTGATGCCCACCGCCTTGAGCTGCTCCACCAGCACGGTGGCAGTATCCATATGGGGCTGGTAGTTGCTGGGCACGGTGATGGTCATGTCGAATCCATCGGGGTAGCCGGCCTCCGCCAGCAGCGCGCGGGCACGGTCGGGATCGTAGGTGTAGTAATCGGTCAGGCTCTCGTCAAAGTACTTGCCGAAGGCGGGGTACATGCTGGAGCCGATGGGGCTGCCGTAGCCGTCGAAGGCAAGGTCGATGATCTGCTGCTTGTCCACGGCGTAGCACAGGGCCTGACGCACCCGCACATCGTCAAAGGGCTCCTCGGCGTTGTTGAGGTACAGGGCCTGCACCAGGTTCATGGTGCCCTCCGCCACGGTGAAGTCCTCACCCAGCTGGGATACCTGGGTGCTGGTCAGATGGGCGCACAGGTCGATGGCGCCGCTCTGCAGGCTCATGAGCAGGCTGTCGGCGTTCTCAATGATCTTAAAGGTCACCTTGTCCAGGGAAGCGGGGGTGCCCCAGTAGCCGTCAAACTTCTCCAGCACGATGGAGTCCTGGGCCGCCCGGGAAACGAACTTGAACGGGCCGGTGCCGATGGGGGCGGTATCCTGCTGGTCGTAGTCGGCAGGCAGGATGGCCGTGGTCATGTAGGAGATGAACTCATTGCTGGGCTCAGAAAGGGTGATAGTCACCGTCCGCTTATCCACAGCCTGAATGTCCGTAATAGCAGAAAACGCCTCCACCGGGACGATGCCAGTCTCGGTAGCGGCGGTGCAGCGCTGGATGGAATAAACCACATCCTCCGCCGTCACCGGTTCGCCATTGTGGAACTGCACCCCCTCCCGCAGGGTAAAGGTGTAGGTCTTATGGTCGTCGGAAACCGTGTAGCTTTCTGCAACGGCAGGGATCAGATCTCCGTCCGGGGTCGGCTTCATAAGCCCCTCGAACACGTTAAACATCACTTCTCTGGTTCCTGCCTTCACGGTTTTGTGAGGGTCAAGACTGTCGTCAAGGTCTTGTGCAATGCCAACGGCAATGGCGTTGGCGGCGGCGCGGGCCTCCGGGGTCTCATCCGTGCTGCTGTCTCCGCATCCGCTGAGTACGGCGCACGCAAGGCACACCAGGGCAATCAGTGCCAGTGCTCTCTTTTTCATTTGTCTTCTCTCCTTACAATCACTGCCGCTGCGGGTCAGTGTTGGGCGGAGTCTGTCCGCCCGGCAGAATGGCGGTCCTCCTATGAAAAGGGCCTTGCGGGAACGTCGTTATTTTTATAACAATGGTCCCGCAAGGCTGTATTGTACACGAACGGCTCTTCGATTGCAAGAGCTTTCTGAAATTTTACACGCCGTCCTCCGGCCCCTGGCCCGCCTGGGTTTCCACGGTTCTGGAGGAGCCGTAGGCCTCGGTGGACAGCGGCAGGCACTTTTTCCGCAGGCGGCTTTCAATAAAGAAGGAGGCCGCGCTGTAGAGGCAGGCGCACACCGGTACGCCGAAGAACATGCCGGGGATGCCGAAGAAGCTGCCGCCCACCAAAATGGCGATGATGACCCACAGGCTGGAAAGGCCGGTCTTGTCGCCCAGGATCTTGGGGCCGATGACGTTGCCGTCCAGCTGCTGGAGAGCCAGCACAAAAAGGACGAAGTAGAGACCTTTGAGGGGGTCTGCCAGGATGATGAGGAACGTGCTGGGAATGGCGCCCAGGAACGGGCCGAAGAAGGGGATCACATTGGTGACGCCCACGATGACGGACACCAGGGGCGTATAGGGGAACTTGAGAATGGAACATCCCACAAAGCAGATAATACCGATGATGAGGGAGTCCAGCAGCTTGCCGCGGACAAAGCCGGAGAAGATCTCATCCACCTTCCGGGTGCCCAGCAGCACCCAGCGCACATTCTCCCGGGAGAACAGGCCGTGGACGATCTTGCGGGCCTGGGCGGCACACAGCTCCTTGGTGGCCAGCAGATACACCGAGACGATGATGCCCACCAGCAGGTTCTTCAAAAACACCAGCGTGCTCACCACGCCGCCGGAGAGGACGGTCATCAGCGTGGACGCCTGGGGCAGAACCTCCTTGGTCAGCCAGGTCTGGATATCTTTATAATAGGTATCCATCTGGACCATGACCCAGGACTCCACCTCCGGGTTGGTCTCCAGCAGATGCTCTACCCAGCCGGTGATGATGAGATAGTAATTTTCCACGTTGTTCACCAGCTGCAAAACGCTCTTGTAAAGCTCCGGCAGCAGCACGGAGGCCAGCAGATAGCCCAGCACACAGATCAGCACCCACGTCAAAAGCAGGCTGGCCGCCCGGGGCAGCTTTGCCGCCATGAGGCCGTTTTTATGGGCCTTGGCCACCGCAGAGGCAAACAGGTTCCGTTCGAAGAAATTCACCACCGGCGCCAGCAAATACGCGATCATGGCGCCGTAGAGGATGGGCTCCACCGCCGTGAGCAGCTGGCCGCCGACTGCCAGCAGCGCCCGGCCGCCGAACAGGGTATCATACAGAAGCAAAATCAAACTGACGGTACAAAAAACCGCCAGTCCCAATTGAATATACGGCTTTCTCTGTTTCATTGCCACCATCCTTCCAATGTTTTTATTCTACACGGCGCCCCCGGCAATTGCAATCCTGATTTTCCCGTGCTATACTGTCCTTTACACAAATTTGACACTTGGCGCAGGAGGCACTTTATGACCCAGAAAAAGCTTCTTTTCATAGTAAACCCGCGGGCTGGACGCAGTAAATCCCGCAGTCCGCTGTTTGACGTGATCGCGCTTTGTTCCGAGGCAGGCTATCTCATCTCCGTCCACAAAACCACCGCTCCGGGAGACGCCACCCAGACCGCGCAGCGGGAGGGCGGCAACTACGATCTGGTGGTGGCCGTGGGCGGCGACGGCACGCTCAACGAGGTCATCACCGGCCTGATGAGCCTGGAGCAGCGGCCCTTGCTGGGCTATCTGCCCCAGGGCAGCACCAACGACTTTGCCGCCAGCCTCCATATCTCCGACCACCCGGTCACCGCCGCCATGTCCATGCTCCGCAGCACGCCCCGCGCCCTGGACATCGGCCGGTGGAACGAGCGCAGCTTTGTGTATGTAGCCTCTTTCGGCGCGTTCACCCGCACCTCCTACGCCGCCTCCCAGGCCGCCAAGAACGCCCTGGGGCACTTTGCTTATATCCTGGAGGGCGTCAAGGACCTCAACACCCTGCGCCCCTATCACATCCGCCTGACGGCGGACGGCGAGGTGCTGGACGGGGAGTACCTGTTCGGCGCCGTGTGCAACTCCACTTCCATCGGCGGGCTTATGAAGCTCAGCCCCGAGCGGGTGGTGCTGGACGACGGCAAGTTTGAAATGCTGCTGATCCCCAATCCCAAAAATCCCCTGGAGCTGCAGAACCTGCTGCTGGCACTGGTGAACCAGCAGTACGACAGCCCCGAGCTGATCTTCCGCCATGTCTCCTCGCTGCACCTGGAAACGGAGGAGCAGCTGCCCTGGTCCCTGGATGGGGAGTATGCCCCCAGTGTGCCGGTGGTAAACATCGAAAACCGCTGCCGTGCCCTTTCCATGCTGTTATGAGAGAAGAACTGGACATTCTGCGCCGCCGCTTCGGCGGCCATACCCCCTCCCTTCTGGGCGAACAGCGCCGCTACGCCGTGCTGTGTCCCCTGGTGGAGCGGGAGGACGGACTGCATTTTCTCTACGAGGTGCGCTCCCACACCCTCAGCCAGGGGGGCGAGGTGTGTTTCCCCGGCGGGCGCATGGAGCCGGGGGAGTCTCCGGAGGAATGTGCCCTGCGGGAGACGGAGGAGGAGCTGGCCATCCCGGCCCGGGAGATCACCCTGCTGGGCACGCCGGACTTTATCTGCAACCAGGCGGGCTTTTTGCTGCGGCCGGTACTGGGCGTGGTCTCCCCCCGGGGCTTTGCGGCCATGCGGCCCTCCCCGGCTGAGGTGGAGACCGTATTCACCGCGCCGCTGTCCTTTTTCCACGACACGCCCCCACAGCCGTGGCACTATGATCTGCTGCCCCGGGTGCCGGAGGACTTCCCCTACGAGGCCGTGGGCATCCCCCGGGACTATGCCTGGGCCCGGGGCCGGGTAGACATTCCCATCTGGTACTGGCAGGGCCACGCGGTCTGGGGCATGACCGCCCGTCTCACCGCCCAGGTGGTCCGGGCGCTGTACGATGGCAAATGAAGCAAAAAAGAGGAGCCGTAAACACGGCCCCTCTTTTATTATTATATGTGTTCAGCCGGGCGCTCACACCTCTGCCGGCGGAAGGGCCAGATAGGCCGGATCAAAGCCGATGCCCTTTTCCAGGACGTCTGCCTGGGTCCCGGGCCGGAAGCCGTACCGGCTCCAGAAAGCCGCCGAATCTCCCGGGCGCACCAGCACCGTCTCGCCCCCGGTCTCCCGGGTCAGGCGCACCGCCTGTCCGATCAGCTGCACGCCGAAGCCCCTGCCCCGGTACTCCGGCTGGATGTACGCCAGGGCGATCTGGCCCTGTGCGGCGCCCATCTGCAAAAGGCCCACCGGCTCCTCGCCCAGATAGCCTACCAGGGTCGGCCCGTCCGGCTGCACCGCCATACCGGTCTCCCGGACGCAGCGGTCCAAAAACGCTGCCTGCTCCGCCGGGCACAGCGGCAAAAAGCGCAGACCCGGCTCCAAGCCGTTGGCCCGCTTGCCCTTCGTCTCTCCCGCCAGGTATTCGGGGGTGCGCAGGTGGCTGTTGTCGTCCCGGAACACCACCTCCAGCTTTCCATCCCGCACTTCCAGCTTGGATACCGCCGTGTTGTCTCCCACCGGCGTGGCGGCCAGCTGTTCCAGTGTGTAGCCCTGGAGGGACGCCAGCAGCAGCCGGATGGCATAGCCGTGGGAAAAGACCGCCACGGTCCTGCCCTCGTTTTTCCGGGCAATGTCCTCCACAGCTGCCCGTACCCGGCGCAGCACCGCGGCGGGCGCCTCGCCGCCGGCCACCTGCCAGCGCTCGGGGTGCAGGCTGAAGTTCTCCATCTGCTCCGGGTCGGCGCGGGCGATGTCACCCCAGGTACGCTGCTCCCAGACGCCTACGCAGATCTCCCGGAGGTCCGTGCGCCGGTGCAATTCCAGCCCCTTGGGCTGATAAATGGCGGCCGCGGTGGCGCAGGTACGGTAGAGATCGCTGGAATACACCGCGTCCACGCGGATGTCCGCAAACCGCTTCTCCAGCGCCGCCACCTGCCGCGCGCCCCGGTCGGTGAGCAGGCTGTTGTACTGGCCCTGTGCAATGCGGTACAGGTTGCCCTCCGCCTCCGCGTGGCGGATCAGATAGATGGTGGTCATAGGTTCCTCCTGGCTGTGCAATTTCTTTTCTTCTGGCATTATAGCGCCGACACCGCATTTTGGCAAATCCGGCAGCGGATTTTTTTGCGCCGGCGGGACATACTACCCTCAAGCCGCAAAGGAGTGATTGAAGATGCATTCGAATACCGGATTCTGGGTCGGTATGGGCGCGGGCATGGCCGCCGGCGCCGTGCTGGGGATGATGACTGCCAGCAACCGCCATTCCATGAAGTCACAGGTAGGCAAGAGCCTGCACAAGCTGGGTGTCGCCATGGATGAGGCTGTGGACAGCATCGTCTCTGAGCTGCACTGAGGACGGGCCGGGAGCGCAAGTTCCCGGCCTCCTCATTTTCTTTTAAAAAAGATGAAAAAAGGGCTTGACTTTCCGCTTTCTTTTGCTATAATAATAACGCTGTCTCTTCCAGGCAGCAAACAAGTGCATCACTTGGAGAAGTCGCCTAGTTGGTCGAGGGCGCATGATTGGAAATCATGTAGGCCCCTAAAGGGTCTCGAGGGTTCGAATCCCTCCTTCTCCGCCAAGCAAAACCCTGTAACCGCAATGGTTACAGGGTTTTTGCATTTCGCCGCGCCAAACGCGTATCGGGAGGCCCTCCCTGGCGCTCCGCCAGGGAATCCGCAAATAATCGGCGTTCTGCCCTTGAATCACGTGACATTTCTCTATGTATTTTGAGAATGGGACAAGAAAGGCGAACCGCTATGCGCAAGAAAAATCCGGCTCCCCGGTTGATGCATGCAGGCGAAAGCACCATGACCAAGAGGGCCTCTGCGTCTGTCTCCGTGCCCAAGACGCTGCCCACCTATATGTGCTTTGTGTTCTCCTTTGACGGTGCAGCGCCCCTGGACGCGGTTTACGGCGGCGTTTATGATTATCTGAAAAACGAGCTGCCCTGCCCCGCAGCCATAAACGTATCTCTCCACACACTCTCCCCAATGAAAAGGCCGCTGATCTCCCTGCGAAATCAGCAGCCTTTTCATTTTGTCCCGGCCGTGCTATGATAAGCAAAAAGCCATCTATACAAGAAAGAAGTGACCTTGCATGAAAACCGCTCTGGTTCTGGAGGGCGGCGCCTTCCGCACCATTTTCTCCTCCGGCGTGTGCGACGCATTTTTGGATGGGGATCTGCCCCTGCCGGACTATACTCTGGGCGTCTCCGCCGGCATCACCTACGGCGTCAGCTACCTCTCCCGGCAGAGCCGCCGGAACCTGCGGGTGCTGACCCGCTTTGCCTCCGACCCACGCTATATGGGAATGGGCAACTATCTGCGCCGGGGCAACCACTCCTATTTCGGTCTGCGCTTTTCCTATGAGACCATCCCCAACGAGCTGGACCCCTTTGACTATGACACCTTCGAGGCCTATCCCGGCCGGGCGGAGGCGGTAGTCACCAACCTGGAGACCGGTCGGGCTGAGTATCTGCCCGTGCCCCGGCGGGATGAGCACAATCTGCTGCTCCAGGCTACCTGCGCCATTCCCTTCCTCTTCCCGGTCTATCATCTGGATGGACAGCCTTACCTGGACGGCGGCTGTGCCGACGCCATTCCCTGGAAGCACGCCTTTGATGAGGGCTGCGACCGGGTGGTGGTCGTCCTGACCCGGGAGCGGGACTATGAAAAGACGCCGGACAAGTCCCTGCCTCTGATTCGCCGGGCCTTCCGCAAATACCCCCGCTTTGTGGAGACCATGGAGAGCCGGGCCCAGCGGTACAACCAGTGCCGCCGGGAACTTTTTGAGCTGGAACGGCAGGGCCGCGTGCTGGTGATCGCCCCCGAATCCACCGCCGGTTTTTCCCGGACGGAGCGGGATCTGGAGAAGGTCCGCGCCCTGTGGCAGTCCGGCTACTTCGCCGGGCGCAGCGCCCTGCCCGCCGTGCGGGAATTCTGGTTCGGCCAAAATTCGTAAATTTTGCGTGAAACACCTCCTTTTCCCAGGAGGTGTTTCTCTTTTTCACAAAGGTTGTACGTTTGCGTTGTACTTCTTCTCTTACATTTTACGCAAAATTTACAAAATTCTCCGTTTCCTCTTCTCAGTGCCGTTTTTTGAATATATAATGATAAAGCTGCATATCCGTAAAGGAGCAGCAGCAAATATCGCCTATATTTTTTTTGCCCAAAAACGCCTACCGAACGAAGAAAAAGGAGCAACAGCATGGATATTTTTTCCGTCTTTACCCTTTGCGGCGGTCTGGCCTTCTTCCTCTACGGCATGAACACCATGTCCAAAAGCCTGGAGAAGATGGCCGGCGGCAAACTGGAGCGCATTTTAAAGCGCATGACCTCCAACCCCCTCAAGAGCCTGCTGCTTGGCACCGGCATCACCGTGGCCATCCAGTCCTCCTCCGCAGTGACGGTCATGCTGGTGGGCCTGGTGAACTCCGGCGTCATGGAGCTGAGCCAGACCATCGGCGTCATCATGGGTTCCAACATCGGTACCACCACCACCGCGTGGATCCTGTCCCTGACGGGCATCGAAAGTGACAACGTATTTGTCAACATGCTCAAGCCGGAGAGCTTTTCTCCCCTGCTGGCCATGGCGGGCGTCATCCTCATCATGGGCTCCAAGAAGCAAAAGCGCCGGGACATCGGCCGCGTCATGGTGGGCTTTGCCATTTTGATGTACGGCATGGACCTGATGAAAGACGCGGTGGAGCCTCTGTCCGAGGTCCCCGCCTTCACCGAGCTGCTCACCGCCTTCCAGAATCCCCTGCTGGGCGTGCTGGTGGGCATGGTCTTTACGGCCGTCATCCAGTCCTCCTCCGCCTCCGTGGGTATCCTGCAGGCTCTGGCCCTCACCGGCTCCGTCTCCTTCGGCGCCGCCATCCCCATCATCATGGGCCAGAACATCGGCACCTGCATCACCGCCCTCATCAGCTCCATCGGCGTCAGCCGCAGTGCCAAGCGGGTGGCCGTGGTTCACATCTCCTTCAACGTAATCGGCACCGCCGTGTGCATGGTGCTCTTCTACGGCGCCAACGCCCTGGTGGGCTTTACCTTCCTCAATGATCCCATCAGCGTGGTGGGCATCGCTTTCTGCCACTCCGTGTTCAACATCTTTACCACGGCGCTGCTGCTGCCCTTCTCCCGCCAGCTGGAAAAGCTGGCGCGGAGACTGGTCCGCAGCGAGAGCCGCAAGGAAAGCTTCGCGTTCCTGGACCCCCTGCTGCTGCGTACCCCCGGCGTGGCCATCAGCGAGTGCGTGTCCATGACCAATCAGATGGGCGCTCTGGCCCACAAGAGCCTCCTTTTGTCCCTGGAGCAGCTGAACGGATACAGCGAGACCCGGGAGGCCCAGATCCTGGAAAACGAGGACAAGCTGGATATTTACGAGGACCGTCTGGGCAGCTACCTGGTGGAGATCTCCCAGCACGGCGTGTCCATGGACGACATGCGCACCGTCTCCCGCCTGCTCCACGCCATCGGCGACTTCGAGCGTATCGGCGACCACGCCCTCAACCTGCAGGAGTCCGCACAGGAGCTCCACGACAAGGGCCTGCGCTTTTCCGACTCTGCAGAGGCGGAGATCTCCGTGCTGCTGGACGCTCTGCGGGATATTCTGGGACAGGCCTTCTCCTGCTTTGCCGCCGATGACGCCCACGCCGCTTTGAGCGTGGAGCCTCTGGAGGAGACCATCGACCGGCTTATCGAGGAAGTGCGCATGCGCCACATCCAGCGTCTCCAGACCGGCGAGTGCACCATTCAGCTGGGCTTCATCCTTAGCGACCTTCTGACCAACTTCGAGCGTGTGTCCGACCACTGCTCCAACATCGCCGTGTGCGTGCTGGAAGAGCAGGACGCCTCCCTGGACCGCCACGCCTATCTCCACAGCCTCAAGACCGACGACTCCTTTGCACGGCACCTGGCCGGGCAGCTGGAAAAGTACCGTCTGCCCCAGCAGGCATGATCCCTTTGCGCGGGCCCGCCCTCCGGCGGGCCCGTTTTTTTGAATATTCATTTTTATATTCATGATATGCAGCGGCCGTTTTTGTGATTCTGCCTAATCATCCCTGATTTTTCTTGATTTGCTCTGTTGTTTTTTCAAATTTTACCCATCGTCCACAAATAAATATTCATTTTTTGTGAAAAAGTATTGACATTCATGCAGGGACGTGGTAAGGTTAGGCATGTTCACAAGGGAACGCCGTTCCCCATCTTTATCGAAAGCCCGCCGCCGCGGGTAACATACAAGGAAGAGGATGAATGTTATGAAGAAACTGTTTGCACTGCTGCTGGCTCTGACCATGACCATGAGCCTGGCCGCCTGCGGGTCCAAGGAAGAGACTCCCGCCGAAGAGGAGACCGTGGATTACGCCTCCATGAGCGATGAGGACCTGAAGGCCGCTATCACCACCGTCACCGAGGGCAAGCTCACCGTGGCTACCAGCCCCGACTTCGCCCCCTATGAGTTCTACGCCATCGACGAAAACGGTCAGGCCAACCTCGCCGGTTTCGATATCGCCCTGGCACAGTACATCGCTGATTACCTGGGCCTGGAGCTGGTGGTAAACACCATGGACTTCAACGGTGTTCTCACCGAGCTGCAGACCAAGCACGCTGACCTGGGTCTGGCCGGCCTGTCCCCCGATCCCGAGCGTGAGGGCATCATGGACTTCTCCGACATCTACTACATGGGCGGTCAGTCCTTCGTCTGCCTGGAGAGCAACAAGGATAAGTTCACCTCTCTGGAAGACGCCAACAACGCCGACGTGTCCATCGCCGCTCAGACCGGTTCCATCCAGATGAGCCTGGCTGAGGAGCACACCCCCGATGCCAACATCGTCTCTCTGGCTAAGGTGACCGACATCGTTGCCGAGCTGGTTGCCGGCAAGATCGACGCCGCTTACATCGAGACCCTGCCCGCCATGAGCTATCAGGTCAACTATCCCGAGCTGTGCCTGGCTCTGGAGGTCCCCTATGATGTGGCCGGCTCCTCCGTGGGCGTGTCCAAGGGCAACGCCGCTCTGCTGGAGGGCGTGAACCGTGCCATCGCCGCTGTTCAGGAGGATGGCTCCATGGACAAGTTCGTTGAGGAAGCTACCACTCTGGCTGCCGGCAGCACCGCCAGCCTGGTGGACGGCGAGATCGTTGCCGACTAATAATTTGATGATTCGGACCACCCAATTCCTCCCCTGCCTGCCGGGGGAGGAATTGGCCGCTTTCTGCATTTCCCCCTTGCCGGTCCGGAAAGGAGAAAAACATGGGTCAACTGGTACAGCTTGAGAACTTTGTAAGACTGAAACCTTACGCCGGGATGTTTGCCGAGGGCCTTGCCATCACTGTGCTGCTGGCTTTGTTCACCGTTATCATCGGTTTCATCCTGGCTCTGCTGCTGGCGCTGATGCGCATGAGCAATTTCCGCCCCTTCCGCTCCCTGGGTCTGACCAAGGACGGACACCTCAAAGACGGCGGCTTTGGGGTGGTTCTGAGCAAATTCAATCCTCTCAGCTTTATTGCCACCACGTACGTGGAGATCATCCGCTCCACCCCCATGATGGTGCAGATCCTCATCATCTATCTGGGCGTATTCAGCGTGGTGGAACTGCCGAAATTCAGCATTTTCGGGTTCATCGAGTCCCAGCGCTTCATCCCCGGCGTGGTTGCTCTGGGCATGAACTCCGGCGCGTACCTGTGCGAGATCATCCGCTCCGGCATCCAGTCCATTGACGGCGGCCAGACGGAGGCAGCCCGCTCCCTGGGTCTTTCCCAGCGGCAGAATCTGCGCTACATCGTTTTGCCCCAGGCTGTGAAAAACATCCTCCCTGCCATCGCCAACGAATTCGTGGTCATCATCAAGGAGTCCGCCATTACGTATACCATCGGCGTGCAGGACATCATGGGCGCCGTCAACAACATCCGCGGCGCAACGTTCCTCATCATGGAGCCTCTGCTGGTAGCCACCGCGCTGTATTTCTGCCTGTGCTTCCCCACCAGCAAGATCATTGCGCACTTTGAAAGGAGAATGAGCCGTGGCGACAAGAGATAATCTCATCCAGGTCACCGACCTGAAAAAATATTATAACCACGGCGCCATCAAGGCGCTGGACGGCGTCACCGTGGACATCAACCAGGGAGACGTGATGGTGGTCATCGGCCCCTCCGGCTCCGGCAAGTCCACGTTCCTGCGCAGCCTGAACCTGATGGAAGAGCCCACTGCCGGCTCCATCGTCTTCGACGGGGTGGATATCACCAAAAAGAAGATCCGGAACGACCAGGGCAAAATGGTGAAGCTGGACATCGACCAGCACCGCCAGAAGATGGGCATGGTATTCCAGCACTTCAACCTCTTCCCCCACATGACCATCATGGACAACATGACCCTGGCTCCCATGAAGGTCAAGCACATGCCTAAGGACCAGGCGGAGAAAAAGGCCCTGGCCCTTTTGGACCGGGTGGGTCTGAAGGACCGTGCCGGCGCCTATCCCATCCAGCTCTCCGGCGGCCAGAAGCAGCGGATCGCCATCGTGCGGGCGCTGATGATGGAGCCCCAGGTGATGCTCTTTGACGAGCCCACCTCCGCGCTGGACCCGGAGATGGTGGGCGAGGTTCTGGAGGTCATGAAGGAGCTGGCCCAGGAGGGCATGACCATGGTGGTGGTCACCCACGAGATGGGCTTTGCCCGGGAAGTGGGCAACCGCGTGCTGTTCATGGCCGACGGCAAGCTCCTGGAACATGGCAGCCCCTCCGATATTTTTGAAAACCCCCAGCATCCCCGGCTGCAGGACTTCCTCAGCAAGGTGCTGTGACCCCTTCGCCGTTTTCAGGGCGCGCACCTTCCGTGCGCGCCCTTATTTTTTCGGGCGGCAGACGCCGCCATCCGCCTCCGGGCACTGGAAGAAAGGAGAAACCCACATGACAGAACAAAAGAATGCGGCCATTGCCGCCATTGAGGCAAAGGCCGGACTCATTGCGGACGTAGCCGATCAGATCTGGGACTACGCGGAGCTCTCTTTGCAGGAGGAGCGCTCTGCCGCCCTGTACTGCGAGGTCCTGGAAAAAGAGGGCTTCACCGTGGAAAAGGGCATCTGCAACATCCCCACCGCCTTTTCTGCTACCTTTGGCAGCGGCCGCCCCATCATCGGATTGCTGGCAGAGTATGACGCCCTCTCCGGCCTTTCCCAGGAGGGCGGCAGCCTGGAGCGGAAGGAGCGGGAAGCCGGCGGCTGCGGACACGGCTGCGGCCACAATCTGCTGGGCGCCGGTGCCTTTGCCGCGGCGCTGGGCGTCAAGGCCTTTCTGGAGTCCACCGGCACCCCCGGCACCGTGGTGCTCTACGGCTGCCCCGGTGAGGAGGGCGGCGCCGCCAAGGCGTTCATGGCCCGGGACGGGCTGTGGTACGGTCTGGACGCCGCACTGACCTGGCACCCGGAGGACGTGAACGAGGTGCTCACCGGCTCCTCCAACTCCTGCATCCAGACCCAGTATCTCTTCACCGGCGTGGCCTCCCATGCCGCCGGCGCCCCGGACCGGGGCCGCAGCGCCCTGGACGCCGTGGAGCTGATGAACATCGGCGTGCAGTTCCTGCGGGAGCACATGAGCGATAAGGCCCGGGTCCACTACGCCATCACCGACGCCGGCGGCCGCAGCCCCAACGTGGTACAGCCCAAGGCCAGCGTTTTGTACATGGTGCGCTCCAACCACGTTGCTGAGGCAGTAGAACTTCAGGCGCGGGTGGACAAGATCGCCCAGGGCGCCGCCCTCATGACGGAGACCACCTACGAAAAGCTGTTTATTGACGGCCTGGCGGACACCGTCACCAACCACGCCCTGGAGCGGGTGCTTTACGACAACTTCCAGGCCCTGGGCGTGCCCGGCTACACGGCGGAAGAGCTGTCCTTTGCCGACCGCCTGGCCGCCACCTATCCCGGCAGCGACGCCACCCCCGGCATCGGCAGCCGGTACGACAGCGACTACGCCGAGCAGGCCGCCCGGCTGCGCCGGGAGGCGGGCCACGCCATGAACAGCTTCCTGCTGCCCCTGTACCAGGGAGACGTGTTCCGCCCCGGCTCCACCGACGTGGGCGACGTCAGCTGGCAGTGCCCCACCGCGCAGATCGAAGTGGCCGCCTGGCCCAACGGCTGCCCCGGCCACAGCTGGCAGAACGTCTCCTGCGACCGTACCTCCATCGGTCACAAGGCCGCCATCCACGCAGGCAAGGTGCTCTGCGCCTCTGTCATCGACCTCCTTACCCAGCCGGCGCTGCTGGAGGAGGCAAAGGCAGAGTTCCTCCGCCGCACCGCAGCCGGGTACGTGTGCCCCATCCCCGCCGACGCCGTGCCCACCATTGCCCTTTGACAAATTGCACAGCAAATCGCAATAAATTTTTGTTTTATCAAAAAAATTTTTGTTTGCTTTTACAAATTGTTGGTGGTATGATACAGTTGTACTGAGAAACCAAACCGAAAGGAGCCATTAGTATGGAATCTTCTCCCCGCGGTCGTGATCTCCTGTTTCAATTTACCGGCAGACCCCCTCTTGGTACCTCTGTTTCCCTGGCGCTGCAGCATCTGGTAGCCATGATCGTCGGCTGCGTGACGCCGCCGATCATCATCGCCGGAGCCGTCGGCCTCAGCCAGGCGGACCGGGTGCTGTTGATCCAGGCGTCCCTGGTCATGTCCGCCGTATGCACCCTGCTGCAGCTGTTTCCCATCGGCCGGTACTTCGGCTCCGGCCTGCCTGTGATCCTGGGCGTGAGCTTTGCCTATGTGCCCAGTATGCAGGCCATCGCCTCCTCCGGCGGCGGTGTGGCAGCCATTGCCGGCGCCATGATCGTCGGCGGCGTAGTGGCCATCATCGTGGGCATCTTCGTTAAGAAGATCCGCCTTCTGTTCCCGCCGGTCATCACCGGCACGGTGGTGTTCACCATCGGTCTTTCCCTGTATCCCACCGCCATCAACTACATGGCCGGCGGCACCGCCAACACCGCAGAGGCCATTGCCGCCTCCGGTGCCTCCGAGTCCCTCATCTACGGCTCCTGGCAGAACTGGCTGGTGGCTGCCCTGACGCTGATCGCGGTCATCGTGCTCAACCACTTTGCCAAGGGACTTTGCAAGCTGGCCTCCATCCTGATCGGTATGCTGTTCGGCTACGTGGTGGCCGCCGTGTTCTTTAACATGGTGAGTTTTTCCAGCGTGGGCGAGGCTGCCTGGTTCTCCCTGCCCCAGTTCATGCACTTCGGCGTAACCTTTGATCCCGCCTCCTGCATCGCCATCGGACTGCTGTTTGCCATCAACTCCATCCAGGCCATCGGCGACTTTACTGCCACCACCGTGGGCGGCATGGACCGTGACCCGACTGACCGGGAGCTGCAGGGCGGCATCATCGCCTACGGCGCCAGCAACATCCTCACGGCCCTGTTCGGCGGTCTGCCCACCGCTACGTATTCCCAGAACGTGGGCATCGTGACCACCAACAAGGTCATCAACCGCACGGTGTTCGCTCTGACCGGCGTATTTTTGCTGCTGGCGGGCGTGTCTCCCAAGTTCGCTGCCATCCTGACCACGATCCCCCAGTGCGTGCTGGGCGGCGCCACCGTGACCGTGTTCTCCACCATCGCCATGACCGGCATGAAACTCATCGCCTCCCAGGAGCTCTCCGCCCGCAACACCACCATCGTGGGCCTCTCCGCCGCTCTGGGCGTGGGCATTTCCCAGGCTGCCGGCTCCCTGAGCCAGTTCCCCGACAGCTTCACCATGATCTTCGGCAAGTCCCCCGTGGTGGTGGCTACCATCATGGCCGTGCTGCTGAACCTGGTCCTGCCCCGGGAGAAGAAGTCCTGAGCATAAACCAATTACATAAAAAACGGACAGCCTGCGGCTGTCCGTTTTTTTATGCAATCTTCCGACATTGCCCGCTCTATCTCACAGGCTTTTGGGATGCTCCAGCTGCGCCATGGAGCGGCGGAACTGGAAGAAGAACATGGTGGCCGTGGTGCACACCGCCAGAAGATCCGCCACCGGCTCTGCCAGAAACACGGCAAATGCCTTGTCCGTGAAGAACATAGGCAGAATATAAATGAGCGGGATCAGCAGAATGATCTTGCGCAGCACCGCCAGGAAGAGGGAGGTTTTCGCGTTGCCCAGGGCGATGAACGTCTGCTGGCAGGCGATCTGCACGCCGAACACGCCGGTGGCCGCCATGTAGATCCGCAGGGCCCAGGAGGCATAGTCCACCAGCTCGGGGGAGTTGTTGAAGATCAGGATGAACATGCGGGGGAACAGCTGCACCAGGATCCAAAGGCCCATGGAGTAGACCACGCAGGCTTTCAGCAGGCACTTGAACGCCTCCCGCACCCGCTCGGCCTTCCTGGCGCCGTAGTTATAACTGACGATGGGCTGGGCGCCCTGGGTCAGGCCCTGGAGAGGCATCATGGCAAACTGCATGATGCTGGTGAGCACCGTCATGGCACCCACGGCGATGTCGCCGCCGTATTTGAGCAGGGAGGAGTTGAAGCAGATGGCGATGAGGCTCTCCGTGGACTGCATGATAAAGGGAGAGAGGCCCAGTGCCAGGCAGGGCAGCACCACCTTGGCCCGGGGCCGCAGGTTCTTCCCTTTCAGGCGCCACTTGGTGTTCTTGCTCCGCAGGAACCGCAGCACCCACGCGGCGGACACCGCCTGGGAGAGGATGGTGGCCAGCGCCGCACCCCGGACGCCCATATCGAACCCAAAGATGAAGATGGGGTCCAGAATGGTGTTGAGGATAGCGCCGATGAGCACCGTGCGCATACTGACGGTGGTAAAGCCCTGGGCAGTGATGTAGGCGTTCATGCCCAGGGTCACCTGGACGAACAGTGTGCCCAGCGCGTAGATGTTCATGTAGTCCATGGCGTAGCCGATGGTATTTTCGCTGGCGCCGAAGGTCAGCAGCATGGGCTCGGCAAACAGCCGCAGCACCACCGTCAAAAGCAGGGATACGATCACCAGCATGGTAAAGCAGTTGCCCATGATGCGCTCGGACTCCTCTGCCTCACCCCGGCCCTCGGCGATGGAGGCGCGGGGCGCGCCGCCCATGCCCAGCAAAGCCGCAAAGGCCGACACCACCATGATGACCGGCAGGCACACGCCCACGCCCGTGAGGGCCAGCTTACCCACGGTTTCCACCGGCGTCATGTGGCCGATATACACCCGGTCCACCAGATTATAGAGCATGTTGACGATCTGGGAGGTGATGGTGGGCATGGCCAAGGAAAACAGCAGCCGGCTCACCTTTCCGCTGCCCAGATCCACATTTTCTCTTGCTGCTTTGTTCTTCATTGCTTTTGCTCCTCTCCGGCCAAGCGCGCACTGTTGGCCACCATTTTCTCCAAAATCACCCGGAGCGTCTCCATCTCCTCCGGCGTCAGCCCGTCAAACAGCGCCCGGCCGCACTGAGCCTGCACTGCCTGGGCCTCCCGGGCCGCAGGCCATCCGGCCTGCGTAATGGCCAGATGGACGATGCGCCGGTCCCGCTGGCTGGGGCTGCGCTCGAGAAAGCCCTTGCCCACCAGCAGCTCCACCGCCTGAGACACCTGGGACTTGCCCAGGCCCCGCACCACCACCATATCCCGGGCCGTATCGCAGCCGGGGTTATTGGCCAGAAACAGCAGCACCTGCATCTCGCCCGTGGTCAGCGACCACCGCTCCAAAACCGGGGAGATCCTCTGGGCAAACGCCCGCTCAAATTGCCGGGCCGCCCGCAAAATCTGGTAAAACTCCATATGTCCCCCTCACCATTTCGTTCTTTTTAAAACTGTTCTTTTTAGAACTTTATTACCATAGCATTTTTATGCGCTCTTGTCAATGCATCCGGGCTTTTGTCATTGACAAAGGCGAAAAAGCGTATTATGATTAAAGAAAAATCTGGTTTTTAAAACCAGATTACAAGGAGTTTTATATGACTTGGAATATTGTCAGTGACAGCAGCTGCGACCTGCGCATGTCCGCGTTTGAAAGCGACCTGGTTGGATTCGAGACCGTCCCCCTGCGGCTGCAGGTAGGCGCACGGGAGTTCCTGGACAACGACGATCTGGTAGTGCCCGACCTGCTGGACGCCATGGCGGCGGAGAAGTCCGCCTCCTCTTCCGCCTGCCCCTCTCCGGCGGCCTTCGCCCGCGCTTTTGAGAGCGGGGATTGCACCGTGTGCTTCACCATTTCCGCCAACCTCTCCGGCACCTACAATGCCGCGGTCATGGGTCGGGAGATGGTGCTGGAGGAGCACCCGGAAAAGAAGATCTGCGTCATCGACTCCAAATCTACCGCCGGTGCCATGGTGCTTCTGATCCGCAAGGCCAAGGCGCTGATGGAAGCCGCCGCCGGACCGGAGGACTTTGAGAGCATCTGCGACCAGCTGCGGCTGTATCAGGCCGCCCTGCGCACCTGCTTCACCCTGGAGAATTTCGACAACCTCATCAAAAACGGCCGTATGCGCCCCCTGGTGGGCACGCTGCTGCACTCTCTGGGCATCCACGTCATTGCTGACGCCACGCCTCAGGGCACCATCCACGTGGCCGACAAGGCCCGGGGCGAGGCCAAGACCTATAAGGCCATCACCGCCCTCATGCGGCAGAGCAAGGACTGCACCGGCGCGGAGGTGGTCATCTCTCACTGCGAGAACCTGGCCGGCGCCCTGAAGCTCAAGCAGCAGATCCTCGAGGACCTGCCTGTCCACAGCGTGGACATCCTCCCCTGCCGGGGCCTCACCAGCTTCTATGCCATGGAAAAAGGCCTCATTCTCGGCTACTGATTTCAAATACGGTCCTATATTTCAATACAGGAAAGAACAGGCTTCGGCCTGTTCTTTTTTTATTTTCCGCGCATGAAACGGGAAAAAACACAGACCCTATGCCAGAGCAAACCCTGCGAGAAAAAAAGGAGTGAACCAAGATTGGAAACCGGGATTCATAATACCTCGGAGATCGGCCGTCTGCGGCAGGTGATGCTGCACCGCCCGGGCGCGGAGCTGGAAAACCTCATGCCCGAATATCTGGAGCGGCTGCTGTTTGACGACATTCCCTATCTGAAAGAAGCGCAAAAAGAACACGACGCCTTTGCCGACTGCCTGCGGGCCCAGGGCGTGGAAGTGGTGTACCTTGGGGACCTGGTGGTGGAGTCGCTGACAGACGGCGATGTGCGCCGGGACTTCATCCGCCAGTTCCTGGACGAGGCGGACATCCGGGAGGCCCGTATGCGGGAAAGTCTGGAAGAATACCTCTCCGCCATGCCGGACCGGGAGATGGTGGCCACCATGATGGCGGGCGTGCGGAAAGAGCAGCTGCGCACCGGCAGCGCGCGCTTGGGGGACTACCTCTCCGCCGCCGACAGCTACCCCTTTGCCGTGGACCCTATGCCCAACCTCTATTTTACCCGGGACCCCTTTGCCACCATCGGCACCGGCGTCTCCATCCACAAGATGCACACCCCCACCCGCAACCGGGAGACCCTCTTCGGCAAATTCATCTTTGAGCACCATCCCCTCTACAAAAATGCCCCCCGCTGGTACGACCGGGCTGAGACCACCTCTCTGGAGGGCGGCGACATTCTGGTTCTCTCGCCCCAGGTGCTGGCCGTGGGCATCTCCCAGCGCACCCGGGAGGACTCCATCGACGCCCTGGCGGAGACCGTGCTCTCCCACAGCAAGACCTTCCGCAAGATCCTGGCGTTCAACATCCCCAAGACCCGCTCGTTCATGCACCTGGACACGGTGTTCACCATGGTGGACTGCGATAAGTTCACCGTCCATCCCAATATCCTCTCCAGCATCACCGTGTTCGTCATGGAGCTGGATGAGAACCGGAAGATGACCATCCGCCAGGAGGACGGCCGTCTGGAGGACATCCTCAAAGAGCATCTGGGCCTCGATCACGTGACGCTGATCCCCTGCGGACAGGGCAGCGAGATCGACGCCGCCCGGGAGCAGTGGAGCGACGGGTCCAATACGCTGGCCATCGCCCCCGGCGAGGTGGTGGTCTACTCCCGCAACTACGTGACCAACCGCTCGCTGGAAGAGGCAGGCGTCCGCATCCACACCATCCCCAGCGCCGAGCTGAGCCGGGGCCGGGGCGGCCCCCGGTGCATGTCCATGCCCCTTTGGCGGGACGACCCGGTCTGCGGCAAACAAAACTGAGAAAATAAGGAGCGTATACTATGGCAGTCAATCTGAAAGGACGCAGCTTCCTCACCCTGGAGGATTTCACCCCCGGCGAGATCCGTTATCTTCTGGACCTGGGCCACGACCTGAAAGCAAAGCGCCGAGCCGGTATCTCCGGCCACGCCCTGGAGGGCAAGCACATCGTGCTGCTGTTTGAAAAGACCTCCACCCGCACCCGGTGCTCTTTCGAGGTAGCAGCCACCCAGGAGGGCGCCCATGTGACCTATCTGGACGCGGGCAGCTCCCAGATGGGCAAAAAGGAGTCTCTGGAGGACTCCGCCAAGGTGCTGGGCCGGTTCTTCGACGGCATCGAGTACCGTGGCTTTGCCCAGAAGGTGGTGGAGGACCTGGCCAAGTACTCCGGCGTGCCCGTGTGGAACGGCCTGACCGACGCGGACCACCCCACCCAGATCCTGGCGGACATGATGACCATCGAGGAGCACTGCGCCAAGCCCCTGCGGGAGGTGAAGGTAGTGTTCCCCGGCGACGTGCGCAACAACATGTGCTACGCCTGGATGTTCGGCGCCGCCAAGATGGGCATGCACTTCGTGGGCCTTGGCCCCCAGGAGCTGGCCCGGGAGATGGACGACGCCCTGGTACGCCGGGTGCAGGACATCGCCCTGGGTACCGGCGCCACCATCGAGATCACCCACGACCCCGCCTGCTTGAAAGGCGCCGACGTGATCTACGGCGACATCTGGGCCTCTATGGGCGAGGAGGATCTGATCCCCAAGCGGGCCGAGCTGCTCTCCCCCTACCGGGTGACGGAAGAGACGCTGAAGGCCACCGGCAACCCCAACGTGCTGTATCTCCACTGCCTGCCCTCCTTCCACGACTTTGAGACAAAGCTTGCCAAGGAGTGGAAGGACAAGGGCGTGGACATCCGGGAGGTCACCGACGAGGTATTCCGCAGCCGCCACAGCGTGGTGTTCGACGAGGCAGAAAACCGTATGCACTCCATCAAGGCCGTGCTGGTAGCCACCATCGGGAAATAAGGAGCTGATCGTTTGGAAAAGTCCAGGTTCCGCATGCCCACGGCCTACACCATCTTGTTTCTGCTCATCATCGCGGTGGCAATTTCCACCTGGCTCATTCCCGCCGGCACCTATGAATATGTGGACGGCGTGCCCCAGGCGGGCACCTACCGCCCCGCGCCCGCGTCCCCCCAGGGACCGGGCGCCGTGGCAAAGGCCGCGTTCTCCGGCTTTTACGAGGCGGTGGACGTTTGCGTGTTCATTTTGATGGTGGGCGGCTTTTTGAGCGTGGTCATGAAAACCGGCGCCGTGGACGCGGGCGTGGGCAGCGTCATCCGCCGCCTGGGCGGCCGGGAACAGTGGCTCATCCCCATTCTCATGGTGTTTTTCGGCCTGGGCGGCACCACCTACGGCATGTGGGAGGAGACCATGGCCTTCTATCCCCTGCTGATCCCGGTGTTTCTGGCGGCAGGCTATGACGCGGTGGTGGGCATCGCCGTCATCATGCTGGGCGCCGGCGCCGGCGTCATCAGCTCCACGGTGAACCCCTTTGCCACCGGCATCGCCGCAGGCTTTGCCGGCGTGTCCCTGGGCGACGGCATTTTGCTGCGGGCCATCCAGTGGGTGGTGTTTGAGGGTGCCGCCATCTGGTATGTGTCCGCCTATGCCGCCCGGGTGAAGAAAAATCCCTCCCGCTCCGTGGTGGGCGTGGGCGCTGGCAAGCTCCAGGTGAGCATGGAGCAGTCCGTCCCGTTCACGCCCCGCCGCAAGGCCATCATGGCGGTGTTCGCCCTCATTTTCCTCATCATGACCTACGCCGTCATCCCCTTTGACGAGATGGGCCTCCCCCTGCCCACCCTGGGCTGGTGGTTCCCGGAGCTCAGCGCCCTGTTTTTGGTGGGCGGCATTGTAGTTGGGCTCATGGACCGCATGGGGGAGGAGGAACTGGTGGACACCTTCGTGGCCGGCTGTGCCGACCTTCTGGGTGTGGCCCTTATCATCGGCATCAGCCGGGGCATCACTGTGCTCATGAACGACGGCAAGATCACCGACACCATCCTCCACTGGGGCGAGGCCGCCCTCTCCGGGGCAGGCCCCATCCAGTTCGTGCTGCTGGTATATCTTCTGTATCTGCCCCTCTCGGTGCTGATCCCGTCCTCGTCGGGCCTTGCCACGCTGTCCGTGCCCATTCTGGCACCCCTGGCCAAGTTCGCAGGAGTGAGCGGCGCGTTGGTGGTGACGGCGTTCCAGTCCGCCTCCGGCCTGGTAAACCTTATCACCCCCACCGCCGCCGTGGTCATGGGCGCCTTGGCCCTGGGCCATGTGCCCTATGACCGCTGGCTCAAGTTCTCCTGGAAGCTCATTGCCCTCTTTGCGGCGCTGACCGTCCTCTTTTTAATGGCGGGCGTGGTGCTGGGATAACGCCGGCAGCCCATAAAAAAAGAACCGCTTTCGCGGTTCTTTTTTTATGGGTTACAGAGGCAGCTCTTTTTCTTCCGTTTCGCCAAACACGGCCAAAAACTCCGAGCGCTCCATGGTCTCGTGCTCCAGCAGGTACCGGGCCACGGTCTCCAGCGCCTCTCTCTGCTCCCGGAGGATCTCCTCGCAGCGGTCGTAGGCATTGCCCACCACCCGCTGGACCTCCCGGTCGATCTGGGCGGCCACCGCCTCAGAGTAGCTGCGGCCCTGGGTCATGGTACGGCCGATGAACACCTCATCGTGGCCAGACTCGAAGGACACGGTGCCGATCTCGTCGCTCATGCCGTAGCTGGCCACCATCTTCCGGGCGATCTGGCTGGCCCGCTGGATGTCGTTGCTGGCGCCGGTGGAGATATCGCCCAGGCACAGCTTCTCCGCCACCCGGCCGCCCAAAAGCGCCACGATCTGGTCCTCCATGTACCGCTTGGAGAGGTAGGAACGGTCCTCCTCGGGAAGGGAGATGGTCATGCCACCGGCCTGTCCCCGGGGCACGATGGTAATCTGGGTGACGGGGTCGTGATCGGGCAGAGCGTGCATGACCACCGCGTGACCGGCCTCGTGATAGGCGGTCAGCTCCCGCTCGTGGGGCGGGATGACCCGGCTGCGCTTCTCCGGGCCGGCGATGACCTTGATCTCCGCCTCCTTGAGATCCGCCATGGAGATATAGGGATGGCCCTTGCGGGCGGCCAGCAGCGCGCCCTCGTTGATGAGGTTCTCCAGGTCCGCACCGGTGAAGCCGGGCGTACCCTGGGCCAGGCGCTTGAGGTCCACGTCCTCGGCAAGGGGCTTGCCCCGCACATGCACCCGGAGGATCTCCTCCCGGCCCCGGATGTCCGGCAGACCTACATACACCTGCCGGTCGAACCGGCCGGGACGCAGCAGCGCCGGGTCCAGTACGTCGGCCCGGTTGGTGGCCGCCAGGACCACCACGCCCTCATTGGCGGCAAAGCCGTCCATCTCCACCAGCAGCTGGTTGAGGGTCTGCTCCCGCTCGTCGTGTCCGCCGCCCAGGCCCGTGCCGCGCTGGCGGCCCACGGCGTCGATCTCGTCGATAAAGACGATGGCGGGGGAGTTTTTCTTGGCCTGGTCAAAGAGGTCCCGCACGCGGCTGGCGCCTACGCCCACGTACAGCTCCACAAAGTCGGAGCCGGAGATGGACAAAAAGCCCACGCCCGCCTCGCCGGCCACCGCCTTGGCAAGCAGCGTCTTACCGGTGCCCGGAGGGCCCACCAGCAGCACGCCCTTGGGGATGCGGGCCCCCAAGGCGATATACTTCTTGGGGTCTTTCAAAAACTCCACGATCTCTTGGAGCTCTTCTTTTTCCTCGTCGGCGCCGGCCACATCCTCAAAGGTGACCTTTTTGTCCTTGTCCGTCAGCATCCGGGTACGGGCCGCGCCGAACTTGGCCATCCGGTCTGCGCCCATGCCGCCCTGGGTGCGGGCGATCATGAAATACCACATGAGGGCCAGCACCACCGCCGTCAGCACCCACGGCAGCAGCACCTCCAGCCAGTTGGTAGTCTCCGGCGGGGGATAGTCGTAGCTTTTGATGATCCCCTTGGCGCTCTGCTCCTTCACCAGGTCATCCAGCTGGTCATAAAAGAGCTGGAAGTCGTGGAGCCGGTAGCGCACGGTCTTGGAGCCGTTCAGCTCGTCCGTGAGGTTCATGGTGAGGGTATTGTTGGCGTCAATGGTAAAGGACTCCACCCGTTCCTGCTGGAACAGCTGGTAGACCTGGGCATAGTCCAGCTGGGTCCCCCGGGTGTCCGCCTGCCACAGCCAGCTCAGGCACACCACGATCACCAGGACCAAAAAGACGAAGCTGAAGCCCGACGCTCTGTTCTGCTTTGTCACGAAACCGATTCCTCCTTACAAGCGGGCCGCCGCCTGCCCGGCAGCTCCCGCGCTCCGGCGCCGCCGGATTCTCACTGCTGGGTATAGACCTCCGGCTTCAAAACGCCGATATAGGGCACGTTGCGGTACTGCTGGGCATAGTCCAGACCGTAGCCCACCACGAACTCGTCGGGCACCACAAAGCCGGCCAGGTCCGCCGTGATGGCCTTGGCCCGCCGGGCGGGCTTATCCAGCAGGGTGACGATGGTGATGGACGCGGCGCCCTTGGTGAGGAAGTACTCCTTCAAAAACGCCAGGGTGTTGCCGGAGTCCAGGATATCCTCCACAATGATCAGGTGCCGGCCGGTAATGTCCTGCTGGAGGTCGTGGGTGATCTGCACCCGGCCGGAGGACGTGGTGGCGTTCTGGTAGGAGCTGACGGCGATGAACTCTACGTCGCTCTTGACCTGGCAGGCACGCACCAGATCGGCCATGAACACGAAAGAGCCCTTCAGCACGCTGAGAAACAGCGGCTTTTTGTCGTGGAAGCGGTCATAGAGGATCTCTCCCATCTCCGCGATGCGCTCGCGCAGCTGCTCCTCCGTTACCAGCACCTTTAAAATGTCCTGTTCCATCTCACTTCTCATAAGTTTTCTCCTCTGTATCTTTCATAATTTGAATGAACCGGCAGGGGCCATCCCCCTCCGGCAAAAAACAAAGGTCCACGCCCAGCCCCCACACAGCGGCAAGGCGGTCTCCCACATAAATAGCGGGCAGCGATTCCCGCTGCGCAAGGGAGATCCCCCGGTCCAGACAAAGGCGCTTTACTGTGCGCCCGCCGCCGTGGGTCTCCGGCAGGGTCAGCCGCGCGCCTCCATCACAGGGGGCCACAGCCACGCGTTCTCCCGCCTGGCCGGGACAAAGGGCCACACCCTCCCCCGCCCGATGGTCCAGCAGTGTCACCGTATAGCCGCCCCAGTGCAGGGGGCAGTCCATCACCAGCTCTGCCCGGGTACGGGGCGGCGGTAAAGTCTCTAAAATCAAGCGGGATGCGGCCAGCCGGGCCGTCACGCCGTGGGGCAGGCTGATGCGGGCATCGTTGCCGTGGCCGGCCCACAGACACCCGATGGCTTCCAGGTGGACGGCGCCGATATCCCGGCGCCCTGTGCCCAGCAGGTCAAAAAGGCCCAGCAGCACCTTGGGCTGCAGAAACTCCGGCATCTCTGCCAGCTTCCCCAGGGGGATGGTCACCCGCCCCGGCTGGTGGGAGGCAGCGCGCAGATACCGCGCCGTCAGGTCCTCCAGTCCGGTCTCCATCTCCCGCAGGCGGCCGGCGGCGGCGCTCATATGCTCTGCCGCCCGGGGATTGATCCGCCGCAGCAGCGGCATGACCTCCAGCCGCAGCAGATTCCTATCCGCCGCGTCCGCACGGGCGTTGGTCTCGTCCTCCACATAGGGGATGTGGTGAGCGGCGGCATAGGCCGCCAGCGTATCCCGGGTAATTTGCAAAAACGGCCGAACGAGATTTCCCCGCCGGGCCGGAATGCCCGCAAGGCCCGCGCTCCCCGTGCCCCGGATCAGGTTCAGCAGCACGGTCTCGGCATTGTCGTCGGCGTGGTGGGCGGTGAGGATGGCGTCATAGCCCTCCCGCTCCGCCGTGTCCTCCAAAAAGGCGTAGCGCAGCTTCCGGGCGGCGGCCTCCATGGAAAGGCCCTCCGATGCCATGAGGGCGCGGGTGTCGCCCCGGCCCGCATAGTACGGGATGTTCCGCTCACCGCACCAGACGCGGACAAACTCCTCGTCCCGGTCCGCCGTCTCGCCCCGGAGCTGATGGTTGAAGTGGGCCGCCGCAGCCGTAAAGCCGGCCGAGGGGCCCCAGGTATCCAGAAAATACAAAAGGCACATGGAATCCAGCCCGCCGGAGACGGCGCACAGCACCCGTGCCCCTGCCGGAAACTGCTGCCGGAGAAACTCCCTGGCGGGAGCGAGGTCATTCATCGTCCCCATAGCGGTTATCCAGCGTGGCGAAAGTGGTGTACTCCGGCATCCACCGCAGCTCTACCTTGCCGGTCTCGCCGTGGCGGTTCTTGGCCACGATGCACTCGGCGATGTTGTGCTTTTCTGTATCCTCATTATAATAGTCGTCCCGGTACAGGAAAAGAACGATGTCCGCGTCCTGCTCGATGGCGCCGGATTCACGCAGGTCCGAGAGCATGGGCCGCTTGTCGTCTCGCTTTTCGTTGGCACGGCTCAGCTGGCTCAGGCAGATGACCGGAATGTTCAGCTCCTTGGCCATGATCTTGAGCATACGGGACATATCGGACACCACCTGCTGGCGGCTCTCGCCACCGCCGCCCTTGCCGCCGGCGGAGGTCATCAATTGCAGATAGTCGATGACCACCAGGCCCAGATTGTCCAGCCGGCGGCACTTGGCGTTCATATCCGCCACGGAGAGCATGGGGTTATCGTCGATGCGGATGTCCACCGTGTTGAGGATGGAGGCCGCGCCGGCGATCTTCTCCCAGTCCGTCTCCCGCAGGGCGCCGGTCTTAAGCCGGTTATTCTCCACGCAGGCCTCAGAGCTCAGAAGCCGGGTGGCCAGCTGCTCCCGGGACATTTCCAGGGAGAACACGGCCACGGTCTTTTTCGTGCTCTTGGCCACGTTGAGGGCGATGTTCAATGCAAAGGAGGTCTTGCCCATGCCGGGACGGGCGGCCAGCAAAATAAGGTCCGACTTATTGAGGCCGGTGATCTTGTGGTCCACGGCGGAAAGGCCCGTGGAAAGGCCCGGCAGGTGGTTCTCGCTCTCGCTCATCTCGCTGAGCCGGTCCAGCACGTCCGGCAGCACCTGGCGCAGCGGCACCATGTCCTGGGCGCTCTGGCCCCGGCGCACGGCGTATACCTTCTGCTCCGCCATCTCCAGGATGTCGCCGGCCTCGCCCACGCCCTCCTGGACCATGGCGGTGATCTCCGCCGCCGCCTGGGCCACGCCCCGCAGCAGCGCCTTGTCCCGCACGATGGCGGCGTACTCCATAACGTTGGCGCTGGTGGGGGTGATCTCCATCAGCTGGGCCAGGTAGGAGCGGGTGGTGTTTTCGTCGTAGGTGCCGGCCTTCTGCATCTCCTCGCAGACGGTGATGCCGTCGATGGGCCGGGCGTAGGTGAACATGGAGTAGATGGTCTCAAAGATCTCCCGGTTCTGCCGGAGATAGAAATCACCGGGACGGAGCTTATCCATCACGTCCTTGACGCAGTCCGGGTCGATGAGCATGGAGCCCAGCACTGCCTGCTCTCCCTCCAGGGAGTGGGGCATCTGCCGCAGCAGCAAATCCTCATTGGCCATGGTGTTCACCTCCTGGTCTCCGGGCGGCGCTCTCCGGCGCCGCTTCCGATGGTCTTACTTCTCCTCGTACACGGACACATACACAGTGCCCGACACCTCAAAGCCCAGCTTGGCCTTGACCTGATAGCTGCCGAAGGCCTTGATGGGCTCCTCCAGCACCAGCTTCTGCTTGGGGATGTCCAGGCCGAACTGGGCCTTGAGTCCCTCGCTGATCTCCTTGGTGGTGACGGCGCCGAACAGCCGCCCGCCGTTGCCGGCCTTGGCGGTGAGCTTCACCTGGCACTCCTTGAGCTTTTCGGCGGTGGCCTCGGCCTCAGCCTTCAGCCGGGCCTCCTCGGCCTTGCGGGCCTTCTCCTTGAGGTTCATGGTGTTGATGGCATCGGTGGTAGCGGCAATGGCCAGCTTCCGGGGCAGGAGGAAGTTGCGGGCATAGCCCTCGGAAACCTCCACCATCTGGCCCTTCTTGCCCTGGCCCTTCACATCCTGCTGCAAAATGACTTTCATAACTGTTTCTCCTTATTTCATGGTCTGATTATTTTTCAAAGTAGTCGTCGATGGCCTGGCGCAGCTGGGCGCGCACCACCTCCGGGTCGCCCTTTTCCACCCGGCCGCCGGCGGTGGTGGAGTTTCCTCCGCCGCCCAGCGCCTCCAGGATCACCTGGACGTTGATCTCTCCCAGGGAGCGGGCGGACATAAGCACGTCCTCGCCGTTGCGGTAAATGACAAACGACGCCTTGACGCCCTTGAGACTCAGAAGCTCGTCGGACGCCTGGGCAGCCGCCACCCGGTCGATGCCCTCCTCCGGCACCACCGCAATGGCGATGGCGTCCCGGTAGGTCTCGGCCCGGCGGATGATGTCATAGCGGGTGACCATCTCCTTGAGGTCGCTCTGGAACAGCCGCTGGACATCGGTGGTATCGGCGCCGGCCCGGCGCAAAAACGCCGCTGCCTCGAAGGTGCGGCCGCCGGTGCGGAGGGTAAAGTGCTTCGTGTCCAGCACGATGCCCGCCAGCAGCGCCTCTGCCTCCTCCCGCAGGAGGTCCGCCGGCTCCACCAGATACTGCAAAAGCTCCGTCACCAGCTCCGAGGCGGAGGAGGCGTAGGGCTCGTGGAAACTGAAGGCAGCGTTTTCGATGTACTTGGCGGCCCGGCGGTGGTGGTCGATGACCGCCACCCGGTTGCACGACTCCAGAAGCTGCTGGCTTTCCACCATGTCGGGGCGGTTGGTGTCCACCACGATCAAAAGGGAGCCGGGACGCATCTTCAAAAACGCCTCATTTCCGGAAATGAACACGTCCTCATACTCCGGCAGAGCACGCAGCTTGCTGAGTACCGGCCCGGCGGCGTTGCGCTCCAGGTCGATGACGATCTGGGCCCGCTTGCCCCGGTTCCGGGCAGCGCAGCAAAGGCCCGCGGCGGCGCCCACCGCGTCCATGTCTGCAAAGCTGTGGCCCATGATGTAGATCTCCGTGGCGTCTGCCACCAGCTCGCTGAGGGCGTTGGCCATGACCCGGGACTTGACCTTGGTGCGCTTTTCCGTGGTCTTGGCCCGGCCGCCGTAGAAGGCGAAGTCCACCTTGCCACGGACCACCGCCTGGTCGCCGCCCCGGCTGAGGGCCATCTCCACGGAGAGGTTGGCGTTTTTATAGAGCTCCGCCATGGTGTCGGCGTCCTTGCCCACGCCGATGGAGAGGGTGGGATGCACGCCCTCGCCCACCTTGATGTCCCGGATGGCATCCAGCACGGAGAATCGATCCTCGGCAAAGTGGTCGAAGTGCTGCTCTTCAAAAATAAAGAGGTAGTGGTCCCGGGAGGTCTTCAGCAGCGGGGCGCCGGAAAAGGCCGCCCAGGCAGTGAGCTTTTCGTCGATCTGGGCCAGGACACCGCTGCGGGCGGTATCCGCGCAGGCCTTCATAAGGTCGTCGTAATTGTCGATGAGGATCACAGCCACCACCGGGCGGGTGGCGGTGTACTTTTCCCGCAGCTCATCGGCCTCGGTGGTGTCTACCCAGTAAGTGGTAGCCACCAGGTTCTGCTCGCCGCCCCGGCCCTTGGCCCGCACCAGGCTGCCGTACACCCGGAAACGGCGGGAGTTCATGATCACCCGCTCCGGGCTCTCCTGCTTGCCCTCCAGCAGCCACTGGAAGGAAAAGGCGGGCACCGCGTCCTCCACCTTCATTTCAAAGAGGTGCTCCCGCACGCCTGCCAGCTGCAGGAAGTTTTCATTGCTCCAGATGACCTCGCCGGTGTCCGGCCGGAACACCATGATGGGCAGCGGCGAGTTGATGAGGGTGGATTTGCTGGCGGTATCCACGCTGCCGGTGAGATTGTCGATGTATTGCAGCACGCCCTGGCGCCGTTTCTGGTTGGATTTGGTGAAATACACGTAGAGTCCCAGCGTGACGCAGCCCTCCGCCAGCGCCAGCAGGGGGCTGGCCATGGCCGTGGCCGCGCAGAAAAGCACCATGCACAGGAAATAGAGCTGCAAGTTCGGCTCCAGCAGTCGGGAGAGTTTTTTATTGTTCATTGCAAAGTCTCCTTTGTGCACATACACATACTCATAGATTCTAAATAGTATACCAGTTTTCCATGCGCCGCGCAATAGCAAACTCCCCCTGCGGCGGACGCCGGCACCGTCATTTCCAACAGAAAAACGGAGGGCCTTTGCCCTCCGTTTTTCAAACCGTCTCCGCGTTCAGAATGGGACTTGCGGGATGGTAGTATTCCTTTTCCGGCAGCTTGTGCTCCAGCACAGCCTGCAGCAGCACGCTCAGAGCCTGGTAGCTCTGGTAGGCCAGGTTCTGGTCCACGCTGAAATCCACCTGCCCGGCGCGCAGGAACGAGCGCATCTCCGGGCCGCCGTCGTGGGCCAGCACCCGCACCCGGCCCTCCATGCCGGCCCGGCGGATGGCCTCCACGCAGGCGGGCACGCTCTGGTTTGCCATGTAGATGAGCTCCGGTGCCGGCGCCTCCGCCAGCGCCCGCTCCACCGCCGCAAACGTCTGGTCATAGTTCTCATGGCTGGCGGCAAGGCGCATGTCACGGCGGGAAAAGCCCACCTCCTCCAGCCGCTCCATGAATCCGTCCACCCGGCCCTTGTGACCGCCGTACTCCGGTCCGGCGTAAACTACCAGCAGCGCCTGTCCCGGGCGGGAGAGCTTGGCGGCGATCTCTCCGGCGATGCGACCGGCCCGGTGGGCGTCCTCCCCCACGAAGCAAAGGCGCCGGGCTCCCGCCAGATCCGAGTTGAAGGTCACCACGGGGATGCCCTGGCAGTGCAGCGCCTCCAGCTTTTCCCGGATAGCCGGGTGGTCAGAGGCGCACAGGGCGATGCCGTCCGCCCCCTCCTGGGCCAGGCGCTCCAGCAGGGCAAGGCAGGCCGCCGTGTCTCCCTGGGCATACTCCTCCACGTCCACCCGCAGATTGTAATCCCGCCGTTCCTCCCGGAAGCGGGCCGCGCCCGCGGCGATCTCCCGGCCTACATATCCGTCCCACCGGGGCTGCACCATGGCAAAGCGGCGCACCGTGCCGCTGGTGGCCAGAGCAGAGGCCATGTGGTTGGGCCGGTAGTCCAGCTCCTCCATCACCGCCAGCACCCGCTGGCGCACCTCCGCCTTCACATACGGCCGGTCGTGCAGCACCCGGTCCACAGTGCCGATGGACACGCCAGCCCGCTCCGCGATCATTTTGATGGTTGCCCGCATGGTGATCACCCCGCTTTATGTTAACGTCCACATCATATCATATCCCCCACGGGTGTCAATCCTCTATTTTCCCCGCCGGGAACGGGCGAAAAAATAAAATGTATACAAACTGGATTTTCTGTGCTATACTATATTGAACTTTGCGTTGAGGAGCCATCGCTTCTCCGCTTTTCTACTGTATTTTACCGGTGCGGACTGCGCTTTCCGCTTCGGTCAAATAATATAAAAAGACATTCCATAGGCACGCATCAGGGCGACACCACCCTCCCGCCGGCGAAACGGGGCCGGAGCGGGAGCTGGACGTCTTTCCTTTGTGCGCTCATTTTCGACCGCCGCGTCCGCGCTGCCGCCCGCTGCCGGGAACGTCTTGCTGTACCTACATTTTTAAATAGCAAGGAGTATTGAGAATTTTATGGCAGAAAAACTGAAAATCATCCCTTTAGGCGGCCTCAACGAGATCGGAAAGAACATGACCGCCTATGAGTTCGGCGGCGAGATCATCGTGGTGGACTGCGGCATGGCCTTCCCCGGGGACGATATGTACGGCATCGACCTCATTATCCCCGACGTGAGCTATCTCATCAAAAACCGCGCCCGCATCCGGGGATTGTTCATCACCCACGGCCACGAGGACCACGTAGGCGCTATCCCCTATGTGCTCAAGCAGATCAACATGCCCATCTACTGCACCCGCTTCACCGCCGGCCTCATCAAGCTCAAGCTGGAGGAGCACGGCCTGGTCAAGAGCACGAAGCTCATCACCGTGGAGCCGGGCAAGACCGTCCGGGCCGGCAAGTTCAACGTGGAGTTCATCCACGTGAACCACTCCATCGCCGACTCCGTGGCCTTCGCCATCCACACCCACATGGGTACCGTGGTCCACACCGGCGACTTCAAGATCGACTCCACCCCCATCGACGGGGAGGTTATCGACCTGGCCCGCTTCGGCGAGCTGGGCAAGGAGGGCGTGCTGGCACTGTGCGCCGACTCCACCAACGTGGAGCGGCCCGGCTTCACCCCCTCGGAAAAGACCGTGGGCGCCACCTTCGTCCGCCAGTTCCAGAACTGCGAGGACCGCATCATCGTCACCACCTTCGCCTCCAACGTCCACCGCATCCAGCAGGTGCTGGACGCCGCCGCCCAGTGCGGCCGCAAGGTGGCCGTCACCGGCCGGAGCATGGAGAACATGATGAAGGTCTCCACGGAGCTGGGCTATATGAAGGTGCCCAAGAACACCCTGGTGGACATCAACAAGATCAAGGGCCTGCCCAAAAACAAGCAGGTCATCGTCACCACCGGCTCCCAGGGCGAGGAAATGAGCGCATTGTACCGCATGGCGTTCTCCACCCACAAGCAGGTGGAGCTGGGCGCAGGGGACAAGGTGATCCTCTCCGCCTCCGCCATCCCCGGCAACGAGGTGACCGTCTCCCGCGTCATCAACGAGCTGTTCCGCAAGGGCGTGAAGGTAGTCTATGACCGGGCGGACATCCTGCACGTGTCCGGCCACGCCTGCCAGGAGGAGCTGAAGATCATCCACGCCCTCACCAAGCCCCGCTTCTTCATCCCCCTCCACGGTGAGCAGCGCATGCTCCAGATCCACAGCCAGCTGGCCCAGGACATGGGCATGGAGCGCAATCACATCGCCATTGCCGACAACGGCACCGTCATTGAGCTGACCGCCAAGACCCTGAAGCTCAACGGCTCCGTGCCCGCCGGCGAGGTGTACGTGGACGGCTCCGGCGTGGGCGACGTGGGCGCCGTGGTCATGCGGGACCGCAAGCGCCTGGCCGAGGACGGCATGGTGGTGGTGGTACTGCCCATCTCCGCCCACAACGGCGCCCTGCTCAGCGAGCCGGAGATCATCACCCGCGGCTTCATCTATGTGAAGGAGTCCGGCGATCTGATGAAAGAGCTCCAGGCCGTGGCCATGGACGCCGCCGAGACCGTCTCCCGCAAGCGCAGCCGGGACGACGGCGAGCTGCGGGGCGCGGTGAAGTCCGCCGTCAGCAGCTACCTCTTCAAAACCACCAAGCGCAGCCCCATGGTCATTCCCGTTGTGACCCGGCTGTGATCGAACGCCCCCGGACGGTAAGCCGTCCGGGGGCACTTTTTATATTCCGGGAAGCCTGACGCAAAAAGAGCCCCGCCCTGTTGGGCGGGGCTCTTTTCTTTGGTCACATCGTTCCGTTCACAGCATGCCTTACTGGGCCATGTCGCGATAGAGGAAAGTGACGACCTGCGCGCGGGTGCAGGTGGCATTGGGGGCAAAGGTGGTGGCAGTGGTGCCGCCGGTGATGCCCTCGGCCACGGCCCAGTTCACCGCGTCGGCGTAGTAGGCGTCTGCGGGCACGTCGGTAAAGGCGCTGCCGCTGTCCACAGCCTGACCGTTGGCACGATACAGGAACGTGACGATCTGGGCGCGGGTGCAGGTGGCGTTGGGGGCGAAGGTGGTGGCAGTGGTGCCGCCGGTGATGCCGTTTTCATAGGCCCACAGGATGGCTTTGTAGTTATAGGCATCGACGGAGACGTCCGTGAAGGGATTCCCCGTGGAGGAAGGCTCCGGCTCGCCGGCCGCACGCCACAGGAACGTGACCACCTGGCCGCGGGTGCAGCCGCTGTTGGGGGCAAAGGTGGTGGCAGTGGTGCCGCTGGTGATGCCCTCGGCTACAGCCCACTTCACCGCCTCGGCGTAGTAGGCGTCCGCAGGCACGTCGGTGAACGCCAGCTCCTCCTCGGTAAAGGTGGCCTTGATCGTCACGGAAGAGGCGGGCATGGTGAAGGTGTACTTGCCGTCGCCCTTGCTCTTGTAGTCGATCTTGTCGCCGTCCCGGTCGGTGATGGTGAGGGTCTCGAGCACATAGCCCTCGTCCGGCTTCACCGTCACGGTGACGAGATTGCCCCGGGAGGCTCTGGAGGGAGACACGGAAACGGAGCCGTTGTCCGCAGACTTCACCTCCACGGAGTAGCTGCTGGAACCGCTGCTGCCGCCGCTGGATCTCTTATAGGGGGTGATGGTGCCGGTCAGCAGGTTATAGTTGTCCGTATCGGCGGGAGTAAACGTCCAGCCGTAGGCCGTGTTGGACTCCACGATGGTGGCGTCGCCGTCATCCCAGGCAATGGTGCCGCCAGGGGTGATGGTGCCCACGTCCAGCGCGGCGTCCGCCAGGGTGTGGCCGGACTCCTTGATGGCGGTGTAGGAAGGCGCGCCGGTGGGATCGGCCTTGTCGATGGTCACCAGCACGGTGGCTTCCACCTGGGCGTAGACTGCCGTGTCAGCGGGGGTAAAGGCCACCGTCTTGGGGCCGCTGTCGGCCACGGCGGTCAGGTTCTGGCCTGCCTTGAAGGACCAGGTACCCTCCACGGTCTGGCCGTCATACATGGCGGTGCCGCGGATGGCGGTATCGGCAATGGGCTCTCCGTCGTACACGGCGGAGATATCCTCCACATCCAGCACGGGCACGAACTCATAGACCACGTTGACCACCACATCGGCGGTGGAGTCGGCGTAGTTGTCGGAGGAGAGGATGATGGGCGCAGAGGCGCTCTGGCCCACGGCGTCCTCCGTCAGGCCCGCACGCAGAGAGAAAGTGACCTGGCCGTCGGCGTCCACGGCAAAGGCATTGCCCAGCAGGCCGTAAGCGTCCTCGGTGCTGCCCAGGCTGTATGCCCGTGCGCCGGCGTTGCCGGGCAGCAGGCGGGAAACATCCTGGCTGTGCTGCGCCACGTCGTCATAGCGCACGTACACGTTCTGGACGGGCAGCTCCCGGGCGGCAGCCTTTTCGATGACGCCGTCGGAGAGGGTGATGGCGGGGTTGGTCAGGGTGTAGTTGGCAGCCAGAGCGGTATTCTTCAGGGCCACCTCCACCTGCACGGTCTTGCCGGTGCCGGCGTTGGGGTCGTCGAACCGGGCGGTGACCGCGTAGTCCACGCCCTGGGTCAGCACGTCGCCGTTCACCAGGCCGTCCAGCGTGGCGGTGGCCTTGGCTGCGGTGGTGCCGTCAAAGGTCTTGGTAATGGCGGAAGCCTGGGCGGTGACCGCCTTGGGCGCCACCGTCAGGGTGTAATCCATGGACGTGGCGGCAAAGGCGCCGGGCACGGCCGCAGCGGTGGCGGTGATCTTAGTCTCACCGGCGCCGGTGATGGTCACCTGACCCTGGCCGTCCACCGTGGCAACGGCTTCGTTGCTGCTGGTGTAAGTGATGGCGCCGCCGCCCACAGAGTGGTTGACGGCCGCATCGGTAATGGGGCTGTCGCCATAGGTGGCGGACTTGTCCGTGCCGTCGGTAAAGGCGATCTCCTGCCGGGGCAGATCAATGACCTCCACCTGAAAAGAGGCGCTGACGGGGTTGATGTTGGCGCCGCCGGCATAGGAGACGGTGACGGTGGCGCTGCCGGCAGCCTTGCCGGTGAGCACGGCCTCACCCTCGGCGCCCTCCACGCTCAGGGCCTTGGTGTTGCTGTTTTCATAGGTCACGGGCAGCAGAGCGTCGGAAGAGGGGAACTTGGCCGTGACGGCCACCTTGGTCTGGTTGCCCACGATGACCGTGGTGGTGTCCTGAGGAACGGCCAGCACCGGCGTGGCCTTCTGGATGGTGAAGGTCCGGCTCTGGGTGCCCAGATTGTCCTCGTCCTCATACTTGGCGGTGACGGTATAGGTGCCCGCATCAGTGACGGTGGAATCCAGCGTCACATTCTGGGCATTCCCGCCGTCCTTGCGCAGGGTGTAGGTAAAGGCATCGCCGCTCTGGCCGTCCAGGGAGGCGGCGCCCACGAACTGGCTCAGCGCCATGGCTTCGCCGGTGTAGACGGCTTCGGCGGACGTCTGGGGGAAGAGGATCTTCTCGGAGACGTCGTTCTTGCTGAATTCCTTCCAGTGCGCAGTCACCGTGGTATTCGCAGTAAAAATAGTATCTTTGCTGATCTGCTTGCCAGCCTCATCAAACCAGCCAAGGAACTGATAGCCTGTTCTCTCCGGCACGGGCAGGGAATCCCGCAGCTTTCCATCCGGGCCGGTCGTAAGCGTATTCCCGCCAGGCAGTCTGCCGCCGGCCGGGTCAAATGTGACCGTGTAAACGGGATCGGGAATGCTGCCTTCCACCACTTTGACTCCCGGGATAAGCACCACGCCGGAAGTTCCGTCTGTGTTGCTCCATTTGATGTACCCATACTCGCTATAGGAGCCATTGGTCCAGAAAGCCCGGGCACTGGAAGGAGATACCGTCAGGCCCTCCGTGCTGTTTTTCTCATACGTATCTTTCAGGGGGAGGGGCAGATCCACCTGTACGCCTTCCGCTCTGGCAATGCTCCCCCCGGCTTCTTTCTTGCAGGCAGGAGAGCCCGCCAGGAAGCTTCCCTTCTCTGCCCGCAGAGTGACCGGCTGACCAGGACGAATGCGGTCAAAGCCGAGCGCCGCTGCCGCACCAGCTGTTGACACCACGCTGCCGCCAGCTTCAACGGTCAGCTGAGAACCTCCCAAACGCAGATATACCGCCTCACCGAAGGTGCTCAAAATCTGCCCGCCGCTTTCAACGGTGACAGCAACGCCTTCGCCGCCGTCTTTCTCGTAGGCAGTACTGGCACCAGTCACTACGCCGCCCTCAATCGTTCCTCCTGAATAAACCGCAACACTGCCCTCCAGGCTTCTATCTATATAGATACCGGCGAGCTCTCCGCCGCGGACAGTACCGGACACCGAAATGCCCACCGGGTAAGCGCCGCCATAAAGAAGGCCGGTACTCCCTCCTTCCAGGGTGCCCTGGATATTGACGTAACCGACAATGTTCGTGTCGACGTTTACGCCAACTTTGCCGCCTTTGATCTGGCCGGACTCGTAAACTTGCAGCGTTCCCATGCTGCCTTCGTTTATGACAGAAACAGCCGTGCCTGCATCGCAGATAAGTTTACCGTATACATACAGGTCGGCTACACCGATCATTCCCGTTTGCAGCATCATCGCTGAACCCGAGCCGTAGTTGTGGATCTCTCCCGTGCGGCCCACGCGGAAAACCGGCATTCCGCTGCTCTGTCCGGAAGGTGCTCCGCTCACTTCGATCAAAGTTCCATTCGTATTGCCGGTCAGCGTAGCATCCCATTGGATGATCGTGTTTCTGTCTCCTCGCAGATCCAGAATACCGCCTTTTTGCGCATCGCTGATCGTACCGGTAACCGTTACGATTTTACCGCTGACAGAAGTATTCAAATGTCCGTGAAAACCTCCGTCATCATTGACTCTCTCATTGAAGCTTTTGATCTCATTTTGGATCGCCTCTATGCCGTAGCTGGTAGCAGCAAAGGCGTTGACAGGCAGCAGCGCTACTGCCAAACAAAGGCTCGTCAACACTGCCAACACTCGCTTCTTTGTGGTCTTCATACAGATTTTTCACTCCTCACATTAAAAAGGATCGTCATACGCAATGGAAGATATACACCTAGATGGGCCCCCTGTTCATCAGGATCATTTCATTCCCTCCTTCTCCCTGATAAGCAGAAGCCCGCACCTGTGCTCTTGGAACACGCCTCATCTCAAAAAAGCGTCTTTTCGTTTTCGGAAAACAGCGTGTCGTTGATGTCGTTGAGCTCCTTCTGATGCAGCAGTCCGTGGATGATGACCGCGTCCCGCTTGGTTTTGGGATAGAGCTGGGCATAGGAAGCCCGCTTCAAAAGGTCCTGCGTCTCCTCCAGCGTGGCGCCCAGGCCGATGCAAAGGCACAAAAGCCGGTCCCGGGAGGGATTGCGCCGCCCGGAGAACACCTGGTGGAGATACACCTCGCTCATGCTGGCCCGGCGGGCAAGCTCCGCCTTGGTCAGGTCCTTTTGCTCATAGAGCTCCGTCAGCAGCTCGGCCACGCTCTTATCCGTAAACAACGTCTGATTTTCCTTGATGTAGGTATCGATGCTGTCTTGTTCCATCAGTTCCCGGCGCAGATCACCGGTAGATTTTTCCTGCATGCATGCCTCCCCCTTTACTTCTGGGATGAAATTGGTTATATTAACTTTATAACGCTTTTCACAACGTTACAATATGCTTCATGCATAGGATTGGTGATTTTAGCTATGGATTCCATGTATCGCTGGCTCTCCGGCGTTCTGGCGCAGGAATATGAGCTGGTGCGCCTCATCAAAAAAAGTTCCCGGGGCAGCGTCCGCCTCATCCGCCACAAAGGCACCGGGCAGCGCTTCATCCTCCGGCAGTTCACCGGCAACCCGGAGGTGTATCAAAAGCTCCTGGACTACACCTGCCCCAACCTGCCCACCGTCTACGAGGTGGCCCGGGAGAACGGGGACAATCTGGTGGTGGAGGAGTTCATCGAGGGCGACACCCTGGGCTTTTTGCTGCAGGACGCCCTCTTCTCCCCCGACGAGACCCGGCAGATCGTCCGGCAGGTGTGCCGGGCGCTGTGGGTGCTCCACTCCATCGGCGCCGTCCACCGGGACGTGAAGCCGGAAAACATCATCCTGCGGGGGGCGGAGGCCGTGCTCATCGACTTCGACGCCGCCCGGCTTCACAAGCCCGAGCTGGAAAACGACACCCAGATCCTGGGCACCACCGGCTTTGCCGCCCCGGAGCAATACGGCCTGTCCCAGTCCGACATCCGCACGGACATCTACTCCGTGGGCATCCTCATCAACGTGATGCTCACCGGCGAGCACCCCTCCAAAAAGCTTGCGGAGGGGAAAATGGGCCGCATCGTGGACCGGTGCACCCACGTCAACCCCCAGCGGCGCTATAAAAACGTGCTGCGGCTCATGGAGGCGCTGTAACATGTCCGAAACGACCAAGCACTGCCCCCGCTGCGGCGCCGCGCTGCCGGAGGCGGCCGCCTTCTGCCCCTACTGCACGGCGGACCTGCGGCACAGAGCCACCCCCGTGCCCCCGCCGGTGCTTCCCGGGTGGGTGCTACGCTCCCTTGCCGCGGCACTGCTGATCCTAACGGCAGCCACAGCGGTATTTTTCTACCGCACCCCCGATACATACGACAGCTTCGGCCAGGTGACCTATACCGACGCTGACGGCACCTATCAGCTGCTGGTGGCCGACAGCAACGACCGCTTCGCACCCAAGGAAGAGATCTCCCTCGACGCCGAGCCAAGCCAGGAATACCGGACCCCCAGCCGCCTGTTCATCAACCATGTGGACTCCGGCGCCAACGCCGCCCAGATCTTCATGCAGAAAGTGGACGCCGTCTCCGCCCAGCTCGTACAGCCGGAGGGCTCTCCCTGGCCCATGGTGTGCACCCAGCCGGAGTACCGGGACTTTTCCCCGGAGGCCGCCCAGGTGGTCCTGGTGAACTACACGGGCAACAGCTCCCCGGCGGAGCTGGTCTGGACACTGGATATGCACAACGGGGACACCATCCGTCTGCGCCAGAAGATCACCCCCGTGCCCATCGAGACCTATGACTTCTACCCGGAGGACCATCCCATGTCCACGGCGGAGGAGCTGCAAGCCCTCATCGACCAGGTGACATCCCAGGTCCCCCCGCCCGCGGTGGTGAATCTGCACCTGCCGGCGGTGACCTATACCAGCGGCGTCACTATCTCCGGCCGCCCCGTGAACCTCTACGGCTCCCAGGACGCCGACGGCCGCCGCACCACCTTTACCGACACGGTGGTACTGCGCGCCCAGGACGGCCCCGTTTCCTATTTCTACGACATCGACTTCGTGGGAAACAAGTCCTCTGTGGGCGTGTCCGCCTCCGCCCGGTTCTGGGCCGAAGGCTGCACATTCACCGGCTGGAAAACCGGCATGCTGGGCTACGGAGACGTATGGGTCAACGCCATCAACTGCCGGTTTGTGGACAACACCACCGGCTTCCACTTCAACAGCACCGGCCAGTACGTCACCCACACCATGTTCAACGACAATATCTTCCTCCGCAACGGCACCGCCGTGCTGCTGGAAAACGTACCCTCCGATGAGACCATGAACTTCCAGGGCTCCCGCTTCACCGGCAACGGCACGGACATCGACAACCGCTGCGGCCACCCCCTGGACATCACCCAGGTCATCTTCGAGTAACTTTTAAGAAAGGACCGATCTCCATTGAACCGCACCTGCCCCCACTGCGGCGCGCCCCTGCCGGACAGCGCCGCCTTCTGCCCCCACTGTGCCCAGGACTGTCTCTTATACACATCTCCGAGCCCACGAGACCGGAGC
>OWID01000029.1_pt1 | contig 85437 bp, 92 predicted proteins | sample 1732661 | NCBI WGS metagenome assembly OWID01 (sample SAMN05065739, study PRJEB22554) | human gut metagenome | biome: ENVO:2100002; feature: ENVO:00000062; material: ENVO:00002003 | host: Homo sapiens | place: USA
GCGGGATGCTGGCCATCCTGGGCGCCTGCGCGTATCCGTTTTTGCAGCTGGGCATCCAGTACCTGCTCTATAAGCTGGCAGGATTCCTCTCCGCCATGGTGGGCCCGCCGGAGCTGTGCAGGCTCATCGACGGCCTGGGCGGCGCGTTCGGGCTGGTGCTGGGCATGACCGGCGCGTGTGCGCTGCTGCTGTTGGTGTCGCTGCTTTCGTTTGCGGGGGCGGTGGTGCCATGATGGAGGGACTGCGGCAATGGATCATCTCCCTGACGGCCCTCTGCATGCTGCTGGCGCTTTTGCGGGTGCTGGTGCCGGGCGGGACCATGGGCCGGGTGGCCGCCTTTGTGGGAGGACTGGTGCTCCTGGCAGCGCTGGCCCGTCCGCTGTCGGAGTTGGGGGCCGTCCGCCTGGCGCTGCCGGATTACGCCGGGGAGATCGAGCGGCTGCAGCGGCAGCTGGAAGAAGAGAACGAAGCGGCCCTTGCCGATGGCATAGCGGAGCGGACGGAGGCATATATATCGGACAAAGCCGCTTCCATGGGCCTTGCGGGGGCGTGCAGGGTGGAGACCAGGGCCGGGGAGGACGGCATCCCGCTGCCCTGGTCGGTGGAGCTGGAGATGCCCCGGTCGGCGGAGCTGGCGGCGTGGATAGAGGAAGAGCTGGACATCCCATCGGAGAGGCAGGTTTGGCATGGAGCGGAAGGGTAAAGTTGAAGGAGTGCGAAGGCTATGGGACAGATACAAATACGTGGGACTGGTGACGCTGATCGGCGCCGCGCTGCTGTTATGGCCGAGTGGGAGCGGCTCCACCGCCAGTCCCAGCAACAACAGCAGCGCAGAGAGCGTCGTGGAGGCGCAGGAGCTGGCACAGGAGCTGGAGGAGATCTTGGGCAGGATGGAGGGCGTTGGGCAGGTGCAGGTGCTGCTGACGGTGCAAAACGACGGGCAGCGCCAGCTTGCTGCGGATGGGGAGCTCTCCTACAGCGGCTCGCCCCAGGCGCCGGAGGACTATCGGCGCACCAGCGAGACAGTGCTGGTGGACGGAGCGGAGGGCGACGAGCCGGTGGTGACCCAACGGACCAGTCCCACGTACCGGGGCGCGCTGGTGGTGTGTCAGGGGGGCGGCCAGGCGTCGGTGCGTCTGGCGGTAACGGAGGCGGTAACGGTGCTGACCGGGCTTCCCGCAGACCGCGTCACCGTGGCAAAATGTCAGTGATCATCTGGAGGAGGAGAGGAGAAATGAAGAGCAGATTCAAGCGCAACGCAGTGGTGGTGACCATGGCGCTGCTGGTATGCGCCGCGGCGGCGCTCAACTGGAAGTACACGGGCCAGCAGGCAACCGGCACGGCGCAGACAGGGCAGACGACCCAGCAGACAGAGCAGCAGGGCGATGGCACGAAGATCCTGGGGGAGGCGGAACTGGTGTCCGGCGTGGAGGATGACGGCGTCCAGGAGGCCTCGGCGGGCGCCGGGGACGAGGAGGCCGTGTATACCGGCTCGGACTATTTTGCCTCCGCCCGGCTGACCCGCCAGCAGGCCCGGGACAGCGCCGTGTCCCTTTTGCAGGAGGCGGCGGAGCAGGAGGGAGCCGGTGAGGCGGCGGCTACGGAGGCTTCCGAGGGCATCGCCGTGCTGGCGGGCTATACCATGAAAGAGGCGCAGATCGAAAATCTGGTGACGGCCAAGGGCTACGCGGACTGCGTTGCGTTCATGGGCGATGAGGGCGTGAGCGTGGTGGTGGCCACAGAGACGGGAGAGCTGACGGCGGAGGACGTGGCCAAGATCACGGATATCACCGTCAACGAGACCGGGTACGCGGCCAGCAGCGTGCGGATCATGGCGGCAAATTAAAGGTTGTAATTTTTCCCGCTCCATGGTAAAATAACTATCCAGTAATGTAGGGAGACAGGCATGCCTGCTTCCCAAGGACGGATAAGGAGAAGATACCATGGGCGAGAGCAAGGAATATATGACCCTGCCGGAGGAGAACGGCAGCATCAACATCTCCGAGGAGGTCATTGCAGCCATCGCCGTCGGCGCCGTTCGTGAGGTGGAGGGCGTTTCCGGCATGATGACCAACCTTGGCGGCAGCGTCACCGATCTGGTGAACAACAAGAAAAACGCCCACAAAGGTGCCAAGGGCGTGAAGATCGACATGACGGGCACGGCACTGTCGCTGGACCTGTACCTGACGGTGCAGTTCGGCCACCCCATCCCCGAGGTGGCGGAGAACGTGCAGAAGGCTGTGGCGTCTGCCATCGAGGCCATGACCGGCTGCTCTGTGGGCACTGTGAATATTCATGTGGGCGGCGTAACGCTGGCCTGAAGTGCACGCATGCGTGCGTTTACGAGAGAGAAAAGGACGATTTGATTTATGGTACGGAATACCGCACGGGAAATAGCGATCCACCTTTCCTACGAGCTGAGCTTTACGGACCGGTCCACCGACGAGCTGCTGGATGAGCGGCTGACGCCGGAGACCTTTGCCGCACTGGCGTCGGAGGACGATCTGTACGCCGAGGCGCCCAACGCCAAGCAGGCCGAGTATATCCGCCGGCTGGTCCACGGCGTGGCGGAGCACGGCGCCGAGCTGGACGGCTATATCGCAAAATACGCCAAGGGCTGGAATTTTGCCCGTATTCCGCTGGTGGCGTCGGCCATCATGCGGGTGGCCATGTATGAGATCCTCTACATGCCGGATATCCCCAACGGCGTTTCCATCAACGAGGCGGTGGAGATCGCGAAGAAATACGAGACGCCGGAGACGGTGAAGTTTATCAACGGAATCCTTGGCAGTTTTGTGCGCCAGGAGACCGTCTGAGTGAGCGCACGGGCAGAGCGGGACGCGGCATCAGCCGCTGTCCGGCTCTGCTTTTGTGTGACGGCAAGGAGGCGTCATGGAACAGCATATTTTCGGCGTGGCCGAGGTCAACCAGCTGGTCAAGCACCTGCTGGACGGGGAGCCTATGCTCTCGTCCATCTGCGTGCGGGGCGAGCTGTCCAACTACAAAATGTATCCCTCCGGGCACCACTACTTTACCCTCAAGGACGCGGAGGGTGCCCTCCGGTGCGTCATGTTCAAGGGGGCGGCGTCCAAGCTGCGCTTCCGTCCGGAAAACGGCATGGCGGTGGTGGCGTCCGGCCGCATTACTGTGTTCCCCCGGGACGGAGCCTATCAGCTCTACTGCAATACCCTCTCGCCTCTGGGCGCGGGAGATCTGGCGGTGGCCTTTGAGCAGCTCAAGGCCAAGCTTCAGGCGGAGGGCCTTTTTGATCCGGCCCACAAAAAGCCGCTGCCGGCCTATCCACAGCGCATCGCCGTGATCACCTCCGCCGCCGGTGCGGCAGTGCACGATATGATCCGCATCCTGCGGCGGCGCTATCCGCTGGCCAAAGTCATTTTGCTGCCTGTGCGGGTGCAGGGGGCGGAGGCGCCGCCGGAGATCGCGGGTGCCATCCGCTATGCGGACCGCTGGCACATCGGCGACGTGATCATCACGGGCCGGGGCGGCGGCTCCATGGAGGACCTGTGGGCCTTCAACGACGAGCGGGTGGCCCGTGCCATTTACGATTGCCAGACCCCCATTATCTCCGCCGTGGGACATGAGCCGGATGTGACCATTTCTGATTTTGTGGCGGATGCCCGGGCTTCCACGCCGTCCAACGCGGCGGAGATCGCAGTGCCGGACCGCATGGATCTCACCCGGCAGCTGCGGGACATGCAGGTGCGTCTGGAGCAAAGCCAGATCGCCCGGCTGGAATCCCTGCGGCAGCGTCTGGAGACACTGGCAGACAAGCGGTGCCTGCGGGATCACGGAGCATACATCCAGGATCAGCGCATGGCGCTGGTGCATCTGCAGCAGCGGCTGGGAGATCTGGCCGGCGCGCAGATGGGCCGCAAGCGGCAACGCTTTTCGGCGCTGGCTGCATCTCTGGACGCCCTGAGCCCGCTTGCTGTGCTGGGCCGGGGCTATGCCGTGGCCCGGAACGAGCAGGGGACGATCTTGAAGAGCTGGCAGGATGTGACTGCCGACGAGACGGTGCGCGTGACATTAGGCGAGGGCGGATTTTCTGCCCGGGTCCTGGAGCCCTATGGGAAGGAGCAAGACGATGAGCGAAGAAAAGCAGACGTTTGAGCAGAAGCTGGGCCGGCTGGAGCAGATCGTGGCGGCCCTGGAAAAGGGGGACGCGCCTCTTGCGGACTCCCTGGCCCTGTTTACGGAGGGGACGACCCTGATCGCCCAGTGCTCCGACGAGCTGGATCGGGCGGAGCAGCAGGTGGTCAAGCTGATGAAGGGCAGCGACGGTGCACCCGTGGAGCTGCCGTTTGAGGAGGAGACGTAACATGGAGAAGGCTTTGTTCGACCAGCGCTACAGTACGTACCGTCAGGTAGTGGAATCCTATCTTGCCGGGCTGTTTTCCGAAAAGCCTCACTGGGCGGACCTCTATGAATCCATGCGGTACAGCCTCCTGGCGGGCGGCAAGCGCATCCGCCCGGTGCTGACGCTGGAGTTTGCCCGCCTTGCAGGCTTAGAGAACTGGCAGACGGCACTGCCGGTAGGCTGCGCACTGGAGCTGGTGCATACCTACTCCCTCATTCACGACGATCTTCCCTGCATGGACGATGACGATCTGCGCCGGGGCAAGCCCACCAACCACAAGGTCTACGGCGAGACCCTGGCCGTGCTGGCGGGCGACGCCCTGCAGCCGGAGGCGTTCCGCCTCATTTTGACGGCGCCGGAGCTGGACGACAGCCGCCGCGCCGCCTGCGCGCTGGAGCTGGCCCGCGCCGCCGGAGCCGACGGTATGGTGGCCGGCCAGGTGCTGGATACCCTCCATGCCCCCAAGACGGAGGAGGCACTGGGCGAGGTGCACCGGCTCAAGACCGGTGCCATGATCGCCGGTGCCTGCCGGATGGGCGTGCAGGCCGCCGGCGGCAGCGATGCCATGCTACGGGCCGCTACGGAATATGCCTATCAGCTGGGCATGGCGTTCCAGATCCGGGACGATCTGCTGGACGTGATCGGCGACGCCGCGGTATTCGGAAAGCCCATCGGCTCCGACCAGGAGGAGGGAAAGGTCACCTTCGTGGACCTGCTGGGCGTCGAAGGCTGCGAAAAGGCGGTGGAGCGCTGCACCCAGGCCGCCAAGGACGCGGTGGCCGGCATGGATGCGGAGGGCTTCCTCGCTGCCCTGGCGGACTCTCTGGCGGTTCGGGACCGGTAAAGAAAATCGCATATACGAACAAGGAGATCCTGCTGGATCTCCTTGTTTTTTTGTGAAGTTTACCGGAAGAGATTGGACCCAAATGTATTGACGATATCAGAGGTCAGATGCTATAATACGGCAATTTAGTGTGTGAAAGGGTCACATAATCAAGGGAGGAATGTACATGCTGCTGCAAATTATAACCACCATCTCCGACTTTTTGTGGGGAACGCCGATGACGGTGGCCCTGGTGGGAACCGGACTGTATCTGGGGATCCGCTTTGGGTTTCGTTATAATTTCCGAAAGGTAGGCTTCAACTTCAAAAATACCTTCGGAAAGATGTTCCGCAAGGGGGAAGGCGCCGGCACAGTTTCCGGCTTTGCCGCTGCCTGCACGGCCATGGCCAATACCATCGGCGTGGGCAATATCGGCGGTGTGGCCACAGCCATCGTCGCCGGCGGTCCCGGCGCGGTGTTCTGGATGTGGGTATCGGGCCTTCTGGGCATGTCCACCAAGGCCTGCGAGATCATTCTGGGCCAGCGGTACCGGGTCAAGTACAGCCAGTCCATGGATGAGTACATGTGCGACCGCTCCTTCGTTATGCGCAATGCCCTGGGATGGAAGAAGGGCGCCGTGGTGCTGGCGGTGGCCTGCTTCGTGCTGGGGCCGTGGACCTGCTGCGTGCAGACGGAGTCTGTGACCGGCGCCTTGCAGGAGGGCTTCGGCATCGACCCCACCATCTCAGTCATCGTGCTGGGTCTGACCTGCTTTTTGACCATCGCCGGCGGCCTCAAGCGGATCTCTTCCATCATGGAGCGTGTGGTGCCTTTCATGGCCATGCTCTATATTCTGGGCGGTATTGGGATTTTGCTGATGAATCTGCCCCAGGTGCCCTCCGCCGTCGCGCTGATCTTCAAGAGCGCCTTTACCCCCATGGCCGGCGTGGGCGGCTTTGCAGGCGCCACCGTGCGGGACGCCATCCGTTACGGCATCGCCCGCGGCCTCTATTCCAACGACGCGGGCACCGGCTACGGCATCATCGCCCACGCCTCCGCCAAGACGGATCACCCGGTACGTCAGGCGTCCTGGGGCTGGGGTGAGGTGTTTCTGGATACCATCGTGGTCTGCTCGGTGACGGCGCTTTCCCTGATCCTCACCAACGCCTATATCGACTACCCGGATGTGGACAGCGCCCAGCTGACCACCGTGGCCTTCAAGGTGGCGTTCGGTCCCTTCGGCGGCTGGTTCATGGCCATCGCCATCACCATTTTCGCCTGGACCACCATCATCGGCATGTATTACAGCTGCGAAAAGTCCGTGAACTACGCTTTTGGTGACACCAAGGCCAACCGTCGGGCTACCTGGGTGTACATGGTGTACTACATGCTGCCCTGCGTGCTGTTTTACAACATCGAGGCGGATACCCTGTGGGCTATGACGGACCTGCTCTCCGCCATTTACGTCATCATCACGCTGTTGTTTATCTACAGCAAGCAGAAAGAGATCTTCCGCCTGTTCCACGACTTCTGGGACCGCTTCGTACCGGCCCAGGAGCGGGGCGAACACCCGGAGCCGGTGGTTTACGGCCAGGCCCCGGACGCGGGAAAGGAGGCGTGAGCCGTGCGGATCGCATTGGATGAGGTGCTGGCCCAGCAGAAGATCCTGCTGCTGGACGGGTCCATGTCCACGCCGCTGGAGGCCATGGGCTGTGATCTGAACGATCCCCTCTGGACGGCCCGAGCCCTGGCAGAGCGGCCGGAGCTGGTGCGGAAGGTGCATCTGGACTATTTCCGCGCCGGTGCCGATGCCGGGATCACCGACAGTTACCAGGCCACCATCCCCGGCCTCACGGAGCGGGGCTACAGCCTGCGGGAGGCGGAGGACCTGATCGCCCGCTCCGTGGAGCTTTTCCAGGAGGCCCGCTGTGCGTGGTGGGAGGAAGAGGGCCGCGGCAGCGGACGGCCTATGCCGCTGTGCCTGGGCAGCGTGGGCCCCTACGGTGCCTATCTTGCGGACGGCTCTGAGTACCGGGGCAACTATGGCGTCAGCGACCAGGTGCTCCGGGACTTCCACCGCCGCCGGATGGAGATCTTGTGGGAGGCGGGCGCGGACCTGCTGGCCCTGGAGACCATGCCCTCGCTGCATGAGGCGCGCATTGCCGCCGACCTTGCCGAGGAGCTGGGAGCGGACTACTACGTGAGCTTTTCCTGCCGGGACGGCGGTCACATCTGCGAGGGGGACAGCGTGGAGGACTGCGCCCGGACCTTGGCGGAGGGGCATCCCCACCTGCGGATGATCGGCGTGAACTGCACGCCGCCGCAGTTTGCGGAATCCCTTGTGACGCGTCTGCATGGCTGCTGCGGCCTGCCGGTGGTGGTGTATCCCAACAGCGGGGAGACCTACGACCCGGCCACCAAGACCTGGCACGGGACGCCCGGCGGCCCTGATTTCGGGGACTATGCCCGTCGCTGGATGCGGGCAGGCGCCGCGGCGGTGGGCGGCTGCTGCCGAACGGTGGACAGTCACATCCGCCAGGCGGCACGGTCCAGAGAGGTCTATTTGAAGCTTGGACGGTAAATGATGAAAGCGGCTTTCCTGAAATTTCAGGAAAGCCGCTTTTGATTTGCAGTTTTGGTATGGAAAAAGGGCACTTGGACAAGAAAAATTCACATTTTGCATATGCAATGAATATTGTATATTTATCGCTGCCGTGCTATACTAAGAAATGCTAAGCGGCGGCGCAGTATTCTAGTCAGATCTGCCGTTTCCTAAGGAGGGCCTAAAAATCCTCTGAAGGGCACACCGATGAAACCTCTGGTGCCTGCTTGATACGCCCAGTGTTGGGTGGGTGCTGGGGGGAAGCGCGCCACGCGCGCTTGCGGACTCAGGGCGCTTTCCAATGGCATGGTTATCCCGACCCTGTTTCCGTGGAGACCTGCTGTTGTGCACAGACGTACGCCTTCTGGTAATTCCGGCCTGTGTACGAAGCAGATGACTGAACCTGCAATGCGGTGCATCGGCCCCGGTCGGGGCCGTAACGCTGTGTGCAGATGTAGCCTGCCTTGCGTGGGGCGGGTGAATGGAGGAACAACGCCGCGGGTTGCTCTGGCCAGAGTGTATGTCGGCGATCGCCTCCTGAAACCCGGTCTGCAAAAGAGGCTAAAGAAGCGGACGGACTGTGGTGGAAATCACCTAGGCTGTCATATGGATGGAAAAAGGATTGCAGTGCGGACTAAGTGGCAGTCGGGCCGCAGGGACGGCGACGCCCTGCCGCGGCGCTGAAAGGGGAACCGCCTCCATCGGCAACGAGAGGTGCGCCGCGGGGAAATCCTACCCGTACCTAAGCCGTAAGATTTACTTTTTCCATTGCCGCTGCCTTAGCAATATAGAGTGTGATCCTCTATGGAGGTTGATTGTTTGAAAAATACCCGTTCCGGCCGCCGGGACAAAAACAGCAGCCAGTATGGCTGGGTGGCCACGGTGTTCTGCATCGCCGTGGTCCTGTCCGCGGCGCTGAGTCTTGCGTCCGAGTCGCTGATGGCCGGGGCCGGCATGGCTGTGGCGCTTTTGATCCTGGCCCTGTTCATCGGCCTTGGTATTCTGTTTGACATTATCGGCGTTGCGGTGACGGCCGCGGATGAAAAGCCCTTTCACTCCATGGCTGCCCACCGGGAAAAGGGTGCGCGGGAGGCGCTGCGCCTTTTGAAAAACGCCAGCCGCGTGTCCAGTGTGTGCAACGATGTGGTGGGCGATATCTGCGGCATCGTCAGCGGTACCACCGCGGCGGTGATCGTGGCCCAGCTGCAGCGGAGCCTGGACACCCGGACCGTGCTGCTGAGCGTTGGTGTGACGGCGCTGATCTCAGGGCTCACCATCGGCGGCAAGGCACTGGGAAAGACCTTTGCCATCCGGAAGAGCACCCAGGTGGTGTTTCTGGCCGGACGCTTTTTGCATTTGTTCCATCGCTGAGAGGAGATAGAGATTTGTGATATTGGAAACGATTCATTCCCCGGAGGACGTCAAGAAGCTGGACAAGCATCAGCTGCCCGAGCTCTGCGCGGAAATCCGGGAATTTTTGGTTCAGAGCGTGTCCCGCACCGGCGGGCATCTTGCCTCTAACCTGGGCGCGGTGGAGCTGACGGTGGCTATCCACCGGGTATTCGATACCGAGAAAGACCGCCTGGTGTTCGATGTGGGACACCAGTGCTATGTGCACAAGGCCCTCACTGGCCGGCAGGAGCTGTTTTCCACCCTGCGCCAGTTCGGGGGCCTCTCCGGCTTCCCCAAGCCCCGGGAGAGCGTCCATGACGCCTTTATCGCAGGCCATGCGTCCAACTCCGTGTCCGTGGCCCTGGGTATGGCCCGGGCCCGCACGCTGACTGGGGGAGACTACCGGGTGCTGGCTCTCATTGGAGACGGCGCGCTGACCGGCGGCCTTGCATACGAGGGCCTCAACAACGCCGGTGCCTCCGGCGAGCCGCTGATCGTCATTCTGAACGACAATGGCATGTCCATCAATCCCAACGTGGGTGCCGTGCCCCGGCATTTGGGCAGCCTGCGCTCCAAGCCCGCTTATTACCATTTCAAAAAGTGGTATCGGGGGCTGTTCGGCAAGCACCCGGCCCAGAACCCCGTGTACCGGTTCAACCATCAGGTCAAATCTTTCCTGAAAAAGAGCCTCTGGCCCCGCAGTACCATGTTCGAGGACATGGGCTTTACCTATCTGGGACCTATCGACGGCCACGACCTGCCCCGCCTTTGCGATATGCTCCAGTGGGCCAAGGAACTCAACGGCCCGGTTTTGGTGCATGTGTATACGGTCAAGGGCAAGGGCTATCCTTTCGCGGAGGCCAACCCCGGCAAGTTCCACGGCATCAGCCCCTTTGACCCGGAGACCGGACTTTTGAAAAAGCCCGGCGGAGAAACGTTTTCCTCCGTATTCGGAAAGACACTGTGCGACTGCGCGGCGCAGAACAGCCGGGTATGCGCCATCACCGCCGCCATGGCGGACGGAACGGGCCTGACGCCTTTTGCCAAGGAATTCCCCAAACGCTTTTTCGATGTGGCCATCGCGGAGGGCCACGGAGTGGCTATGGCTGCGGGCCTTGCCAAGCAGGGGATGATCCCCGTATTTGCCGTGTACTCCACGTTTTTGCAGCGGGGCTATGACCAGCTGATCCACGATATCTCTTTGCAGAACCTCCATGTGGTGCTGGGCGTGGACCGGGCAGGGCTGGTGGGCTCCGACGGCGAGACCCACCACGGCTGCTTTGACGCGCTGTACCTTTCCGCAATCCCCGGCTACACGGTGCTGTGTCCCGCCAGCTTTGCGGAGATGCGGTCCATGCTGCGTCAGGCGCTCTTCGGCATCTCCGGCCCCGTAGCTGTGCGCTATCCCCGGGGCGGAGAGGGGAAGTACCGGGAAGATCATTCCGCAGAGGGTGCGGCCGTGCGGCTGCGCAGCGGTGCGGATGTGACACTGGTGGCCTACGGCATCATGATCAATCAGACCCTGGAAGCGGCGGAGCTTCTGGAACAAAAGGGCATCCACGCGGGCGTGGTGAAGCTCAACCGTATCTCGCCCTTGAATTTTGAAGATATCGAGATTTTGGCGGACGTGGACACGCTGGTGGTAGCAGAGGACTCTTTCGGCGCCGGCTGCGTGGGCCAGCGACTGGCGGCACTGCTGGCGGAGCAGGGGAAGGCACCCCGCCGTCTGGTGCTGCAGAACCTTGGAAAGACTTACGCCCCGGAGGGCAGCGTGGCGGAGCTGGAGCACAGCTTTGGCCTGGATGCCGCCGGCATCGCCGCAGCTGCGGAGGAGGGACGCAAATGAGCAACAAAACACGTTTGGACGTGCTGCTGGTGGAGCGTGGGCTCCAGGAGAGCCGTCAAAAGGCCCAGGCGACCATTATGAGCGGATTGGTGTTCGTAGGCGGCCAGCGGGTGGATAAGCCCGGCACCGCCGTGGCCAATGATGCCGAGATCGAGGTGCGGGGCGGACTGAAATATGTAAGCCGGGGCGGACTGAAGCTGGAAAAGGTCATGGCCACGTTCCCAGTGGCGCTGGAGGGTGCCGTGTGTGCCGACATCGGCGCATCTACCGGCGGCTTTACGGACTGCATGCTGCAAAACGGCGCATCCAAGGTCTACGCCGTGGACGTGGGCTACGGCCAGCTTGCCTGGAAGCTGCGCAGCGACGAACGGGTGGTGTGCATGGAGCGCACCAACGCCCGTTACCTGACCCATGCGGAGATCCCTCAGGAGCTGGACTTTGCCTCTGTGGATGTGAGCTTCATTTCCCTCAAGCTCATTTTGCCGGCATTGGCGGGCCTTGTGCGTGAGGGCGGACATGTAGCCTGTCTGGTGAAGCCCCAGTTTGAGGCCGGCAAGGAAAAGGTGGGCAAAAAGGGCGTGGTCCGGGACCCCGCCGTCCATCTGGAGGTGCTGGAGCACTTCCTGGAACATGCCAAGGAAAATAACTTTACAGTGCTTGGTCTGACTTATTCTCCCATCCGCGGGCCGGAGGGGAACATCGAATATCTGGGGTATCTGGAAAAGGGGAGCGGCACGCCGGGCAGCTTTGATCTGCCGGCGCTGGTGGCGGAGTCCCATCAGGTGCTCAAGGAGCACGGGGAGGGGAGCGTGCAATGAATCCCAAGAAGATCATCCTCTGTCCCAACCCCAACCGGGACCGGGGTATGACGGCAACCAAAGAGGCCCAGCGGATTTTGAAAGAACTGGGCTTCCGGACGGTGGTCTGTTCTCCGTTCCGGGACCAGAAGGACGGGGCCTTTGCCGATTTTGATGTACGTCCCCTGCAGCAGGAGATGCGCTCAGCGGACCTGATGATCACCTTCGGCGGAGACGGGACCATTTTGCATCTTGCCAAAATGGCGGCGCTGCACAAGCTGCCGGTGCTGGGCATCAACATGGGCGGCCTTGGGTTTATCGCCGAACTGGAGTCCGGCGAGCTGGAGGTGCTGCGGCGCCTCAAGGATTGGGACTTCCAGATGGAGCAGCGCATGATGCTGGATGTGGCGGTAATCCGTGAAGGAAAACAGGTTTACACCAATCTGGGCCTCAACGATGCGGTGATCCGGGAGGGCCCTATCTCCCATGTGATCCACCTGAAGATCGCCTCGGATGGGCACCACCTGGCGGATATCGCCGGCGACGGCGTCATCATCGCCACGCCCACGGGCTCCACGGCCTATTCTCTCTCTGCGGGCGGGCCGGTGGTGGAGCCGGTGGCCCAGACCATGGTGGTGTGCCCCATCTGCATCCATAACATGCGGTTTTCCTCTTATGTGCTCTCGCCGGAGCACACTCTGACCATCGAACTGGAGCGCAACGGCCGCAAGCCCGTCTATCTGTTTGTGGACGAGAGCCGCGGCTTTTCCCTGAAGGCCGACGACCAGGTCGTGGTGCGCCGGTCCAAATACGCCATGAAGCTGGCGCGTCTGACGGAAAAGAGCTTTTGCGAGATTTTTGCCCAAAAAATGCTTCCGGGAGGGTTAAGCGATGAAAAATGAACGTCAAAACATGATCCTTGAGATTATTTCCCAGGAAAATATCGAGACGCAGGAACAGCTGCTCTCCCGCTTGCAGGAGCGCGGCATCACCAGCACCCAGGCCACCATCTCCCGGGACATCAAGCAGATGCACCTGGTGAAAGAGCCGGTGGGGCAGGGCGTATACAAGTATGCCGTGTCTGGCAACCGCACGAAGCTGAACTTTGCTGAGAAGCTGCGCACCATCTTCCGGGAGAGCATCACCAGCATTGACTATGCCCAGAATATCGTGGTCATCAAGACCATGCCGGGCCTGGCCAGTGCCGCCTGCGCTGCGCTGGACAACATGGAGTTCAACTTCCTGGTGGGTTCCCTGGCAGGAGACGACACCGCCTTTTTGGTGATGCGGGACACGGAGTCCGCGGCGGACTTCTGCGAGGAGATCAAGGAGATGCTGTGATCCCGCTGCCCACGGGGCACGCGGGAAGGGGAGAGAACCATGCTGGAATGGCTTCACATTGAAAATATCGCGGTCATCGAGGAGGCGGACATCCGCTTTCAGCCCGGCTTCAACGCCCTCACCGGCGAGACCGGCGCCGGTAAGTCCATCGTCATCGACGCTTTGGGTGCGGTGCTGGGCGGACGCACCTCCCGGGAGCTGATCCGCACCGGGGCGGAGCGGGCTTTTGCCAGCGCCGCCTTTTCCGGCGTAAGCCCGGATTTGCCGGGCCTTGCCGAGTGCGGCGCGGCCCCGGACGAGGACGGGTGCCTTGTGATGCAGCGGGAGATCGGCAGCGACGGCCGGAGCCTTTGTCGGGTAGGCGGGCGCCCGGTCACCGTGTCCCAGATGCGCCGGGTGGGCGAGGAGCTTTTGAATATCCACGGCCAGCACGACGGCGTGCAGCTTTTGGACGAGGAGCGCCACGTTTCCTATCTGGACCGCTTCGGCCGCACAGAGGATGTGCTCTCGGCCTACCAGGTGTCCTACGGCGCCATGGCAGAGCTCCAACGGAAGATTTCTGCCCTGCGGATGGACGAGGCGGAAAAGGCCCGCCGGATGGACAGTCTGCGCTTTCAGATCGACGAGCTGGAGCGGGCAAAGCTGCAGCCCGGCGAGGAAGAGGGGCTGGCGGAGCGGCGCAATTTGCTGCGCAACGGGGAGAAGTATCTCTCCGCTCTGTCCGGGGCGGATTACTGCCTCTCCGGCGGCGAGGAGGGCGGCGGCGTGGTCAGTGCCATCCGTGACGCGGAGGAGGCCCTTTACAGTATACGCACCTTGGGCGAGGAGATGGGCCGGCTCTATGAGCGGCTGGGCGCGCTGCGCAGCGAGGCCTATGACATTGCCGAGACCGTGCGGGACCTGCGGGAGAGTTTCGACTTCTCTCCGGCGGAGCTGGACGCGGTGGAGAGCCGGACGGACCTTTTGTACCGGCTGAAAAAGAAGTACGGTGCTACCGTGGAGGACATGCTTGCTTACCTGGATCGGTGCCGGGCGGAGCTGGATGCCATGGAGACGGCGGACGACACCCTGGCCCGCTTGGAAAAGCAGCTGACCGGCGCCCGCAAAGCGGTGGAGAAGGCCGGCGCGGCGCTGACGGCAGCCCGCAAGGCTGCTGCCGCAGAGCTGGAGGCGCGCATCCTCCGGGAGCTGCGGGACCTGGACATGAACAAGGTGCGCTTTGCCATCGATTTTGTCTCCCGGGAGCCGGGAGCGGACGGATGCGACACTGTGCGCTTCCTCATGTCTGCCAACGTAGGCGAGGACCTGCGGCCCATTGCCCGCATCGCCTCCGGCGGTGAGCTGGCCCGCATCATGCTGGCGCTGAAAAATGTGCTGGCGGAGCAGGAGTCCGTGGGCACGCTGGTATTTGACGAGGTGGATACGGGTGTGTCTGGTCGGGCGGCCCAGAAGGTGGCAGAGAAGCTGGCCCAGGTGAGCCGCCGCAAGCAAGTGCTGTGCGTGACGCATCTGCCCCAGCTGGCTGCCATGGCGGACACCCATTTCTCCGTGGAGAAGGGGGAGCGGGACGGCCGTACCTATACGAAGGTGGTGCTGCTGGACCGTCAGCGCCGCATGGCGGAGCTGGCCCGCATCACCGGCGGCGCCAAGGTGACGCCTGCTCTGCTGGAGAGCGCCGGTGAACTGCTGGACGAGGCGGAGGCCTACCGGGCCGGGCTGTAGGCAGAGAGATATATCCGTGATGGGATTTTTGCGGCCTGCGGCGATACTCCGGGTGCAGTGCTCATGAGCTTTGGGAGCGCAGGTGGCATGATACGAAATAAACGGCTGACCAGTTGGTCAGCCGTTTTTTACGTCGCTTTTGTAGTGCCGTTGTGCGAAAAATGAACTGTGGGCTAAGGCCGGGGAGCAGGGGAGACGGAGGAACTTTGCATTTCCGACGGAGCTCCGACGGCCGGCTCTTGACATTTTCGCCGGAATCGGATATAATCCCACCCGTATACAGCGAGGAAAAGGAAGAGTAGTCGTCACGGCGCTGCAAAGAGAGCCCCCGGTTGGTGGAAGGGGGAGAGGGCCCGGCGGTGAATACCCCTTGGAGCTGGCACCCCAACGGCTTTTTGCCCAGTAGGCGTGCTCCGGGTGCGCCCGTTATCGCGCCGCCGTGTGTTGGCACGGCCCGAGGCCGCGCTCCGTGAGGAGGCGGCGAACCAGAGGTGGTACCGCGAAGCATGTTCGCCCTCTGTCCCCTGCCGGGACGGGGGCGTTTTCTATGCCCGGAGCAAGGAGTGTGTTGCGGTTTGAAGAAAGAACGCAGAGGCACGCTGTTCGTGTTTCTGGCCGCCTTGCTGTACAGCGTAGGCGGGCTTTGCATCAAGGTCATCCCCTGGGGCGGCATGGCCATCAACGGCGGCCGCACGGCCATCGCCCTGGTGGTTATCGGTACATATCTGGCGGTCACCCGCCATCGGCTGAAGCTGAACCGGTGGGTGCTGCTGGGAGCGCTGGCAGTGTTCGGCACCAACGCATTTTTCTCTCTGGCCAACAAGATGACCACGGCGGCCAACGCCATCGTGCTGCAATTCACGGCACCCATTTTCGTCATCGTCTTTTCCGGGGTGTTTTTCCGCCGCCGGCCGGACAAACTGGACCTGGGAGCCTGCGCGGCGGTGTTCGGCGGTATCCTCTTTTTCTTCCTGGACAGCCTGGAAATGGGCGGAGGAGCCGGCAACGCCATGGCACTGCTGGCGGGCGTCAGCTATGCAGGCGTGTTCCTTTTGAATGACCTGCCGGACTCGGACGCCATCTCCTCTGTATTCTGGGGAGATGTGCTTTCGGCGCTGACGGGACTGCCGTTCCTCTTCCGGGAGACGGAGTTCACCGCCACGGCGCTGGTGAGCCTGGTGATCCTGGGTGCGTTCCAAGTGGGCGTTGCCTACGTGCTGCTGTGCATCGGATTGAAAACTACGCCGCCGGTGACCGCCAGCCTGATCTCCGGCATCGAGCCGGTGCTCAACCCCGTGCTGGTGGCGGTATTCTATAAAGAGAGCGTGGGGCGCTTCGCCCTGGTGGGCGCCGGCATCGTCATTGCCAGCGTGCTGGTTTACAATGTATTAAAAAGCAGAAAATCGACCATAAATTCCGTAGAAACTGTTTAATGGGTGGAGGAGAATGACCATGACTTGTTATGAAGAACTGAAGGCCCGCGGCCTGATCGCACAGGTGACGGATGAAGAGGAGATCCGGGAGCTGGTGAATAACGGCAAGGCCGTGTTCTATATCGGCTTTGACCCCACGGCGGACTCCCTGCATGTGGGCCACTTTATGGCGCTGTGTCTTATGAAGCGGCTGCAGATGGCCGGCAACCGGCCCATCGCCCTCATCGGCGGCGGCACCGGCTACATCGGCGACCCCTCCGGCCGCACGGACATGCGCTCCATGATGACGCCGGAGACCATCCAGCACAACTGCGAGTGCTTCAAAAAGCAGATGGAGCGGTTCATTGAATTCGGCGAGGGCAAGGCCATCATGGTCAACAACGCCGACTGGCTCTTGAAGCTCAACTACGTGGACCTTCTGCGGGAGGTGGGCGCGTGCTTCTCTGTCAACAACATGCTGCGGGCCGAGTGCTACAAGCAGCGCATGGAGAAGGGCCTGAGCTTCCTGGAGTTCAACTATATGATCATGCAGTCCTATGACTTCTATCATATGTTCCAGACCCTGGGCTGCAACATGCAGTTCGGCGGCGACGACCAGTGGAGCAACATGCTGGGCGGCACGGAGCTCATCCGCCGCAAGCTGGGCAAGGACGCCTATGCCATGACCATCACGCTGCTTTTGAACTCCGAGGGCAAGAAGATGGGCAAGACCGCCTCCGGCGCCGTGTGGCTGGACCCCAACAAGACCTCTCCCTTTGAGTTCTACCAGTACTGGCGCAATGTGGGCGACGCGGACGTCTTGAAGTGTATCCGCATGCTCACGTTCCTGCCCCTGGAGCAGATCGACGAGATGGACAAGTGGGAGGGAAGCCAGCTCAACACCGCCAAGGAGATCCTGGCCTACGAGCTGACGAAGCTGGTCCATGGCGAGGAAGAGGCCGCCAAGGCCCAGGAAGCCGCCCGTGCCCTTTTCGGCGGCAGCGGTGATTCTGCCAACATGCCCTGCACCAAGCTTTGCCGGGCGGACTTCTCCGAGTCTGGCGAGATCGACATCCTGACGCTCCTGGTCAAGTGCGGCCTGGCTGCCTCCAAGGGCGAGGCCCGGCGTCTGGTGCAGCAGGGCGGTGTCAGTGTCTGCGGCCAGAAGGTGGGCGACATTGAGACCAAGTTCAGCTGCAAGGATTGCTGCGGCGACGGCGCCATCATCAAAAAGGGCAAGAAGGTCTATCACAAGGCCTTGATGGAAGAATAAAAGAACAGGGCAGACGCGGCGCTTTTGCGCCGCGCCTGTTCTGGCGTTTTTGAAACTTTTTTTAAGAAAGGAACCAACATGATCACAGTCAACGACGTCAGCATGAACTTTTCCGGGCAGACCCTCTTCAAGCACGTGGATCTGAAATTCACCCCCGGCAACTGCTATGGTATCATCGGCGCCAACGGCGCAGGCAAGTCCACCTTCCTGCGCATCCTCTCCGGCGACCTGGAGCCTACCACCGGCGAGGTCATCATCCCCAAGGAAGAGCGCATGTCCATTCTGAAGCAGGACCACTTCCAGTACGACGCCTACACGGTGCTGGATACGGTCATCATGGGCAACCAGCACCTCTACGACGTGATGAAGGAGAAGGATGCCCTCTATGAGAAGGAGGACTTCACCGACGAGGACGGCGTGAAGGCCAGCGAGCTGGAGGCGGAGTTTGCCGAGATGGGCGGCTGGGAGGCCGAGAGTGATGTCTCCCGCCTGATCCAGGGCCTGGGTCTCTCCAACGATATTTTGTACAGCGAGATGAGCAGCCTCACCGCCAAGGAAAAGGTGAAGGTGCTGCTGGCCCAGGCGCTGTTCGGTAAGCCCGACATCATCCTGCTGGACGAGCCCACCAACCACCTGGACATCCAGGCCATCGAGTGGCTGGAGGACTTCCTCATGGACTGCGAGGCACTGACCATCGTGGTCAGCCACGACCGTCACTTCCTCAACACCGTCTGCACCAGCATCGTGGATGTGGACTACGGCCAGATCAAGATGTACGTGGGCAACTACGAGTTCTGGTATGAGTCCAGCCAGCTCATGCAGCGGATGATCAAGGACCAGAACCGCAAGAACGAGGAGAAGATCAAGGAACTGCAGGCGTTCATCGCCCGCTTCTCCGCCAACAAGTCCAAGTCCAAGCAGGCTACCGCCCGCCGCAAGCTCCTGGATAAGCTGACGGTGGAGGAGATGCCTGCCTCTTCCCGGCGCTATCCCTTCGTGGGCTTCACCATGGACCGGGAGCCCGGTAAGGAGATCCTGGCGGTGGAGGGCCTTTCCAAGACCGTGGACGGCCGCAAGGTGCTGGACAATGTGTCCTTCCGGGTGAACAAGGGCGATAAGATCGCCTTCGTGGGCGAGGACGAGATCGCCAAGACCACCCTCTTCAAGATCCTCATGGAGGAGATGGAGCCCGATGAGGGCACCTTCAAGTGGGGCACCACCATCACCACCAGCTACTTTCCCCTGGATAACTCCGCTTTCTTCAACGACTGCGACCTGAACCTGGTGGACTGGCTGGGTCAGTACACCGGCAACACGGCAGAGGAGAGCACGGAGTCCTTCAAGCGCTCCTTCCTGGGCCGGATGCTCTTCTCCGGAGACGACGTGTTCAAGCCTGTCAAGGTGCTCTCCGGCGGTGAGAAGGTCCGCTGCATGCTCTCCCGCATGATGCTCTTCGGTTCCAACGTGCTGGTGCTGGATCAGCCCACCAACCATCTGGATCTGGAGTCTATCACCGCCGTCAACAACGGCCTCATTGACTTCAAGGGCGTGGTGCTCTTCGCCTCCCACGACCATGAGTTCGTTCAGACCATCGCCAACCGCATCATGGAGATCCGGGACGGCAAGCTCATCGACCGGCTGTGCACCTACGATGAGTACATCGAAAAGCAGCGCCAGGAGGCAAACACCTAAGCTTTTGCCTGTGCGCGTTTATGCCGCCGCTGCCCAAGCGGGCAGCGGCGGTACTTTTTACGCCTGCGGCAGAAGTCCGTACTGTTCCAATGTTCGGCGGATGCGATCAAGATTGCCCTCACTGGGCTCACACAGGGGGAGACGGAGCTGCCCTGCGTGATAACCCATGAGGTTCAGTGCGGTTTTCACGGGGATGGGGTTCACCTCGCAGAACATGGCGTCGCAAAGTTCTTTCAGCTCCAGCTGGAGACGGCCTGCGGCGGCATAGTCCCCGGAAAGACATAACGTGGTCAGGCGGTGCATGGCGGCGGGGAACACGTTGGCTACCACGGAGATGACGCCATTGCCGCCCAGCATGCACATGGTTGCAGTCTCGTCGTCGTTGCCGGACCAGATGAAAAAATCCTCCGGGCAGAGGTTCCGGGTGCGCTGGAGGGCACCGGGATTTCCGGCGGCCTCTTTCACGCCGTTGATGTTGGGGTGCTGGGCCAGACGGGCGTAAGTCTCCGGCGCGATGGCCACGCCGGTGCGGGAGGGAACGTCATAGACGATGACAGGAACGGGGGAGGCGTCGGCCACTGCGTTGTAGTGGCGCACCAGACCCTCCTGGCTTGCCTTGTTGTAGTAGGGGGTCACCACCAGCACGCCGTCCGCGCCGGCCCGGGCGGCGTCCCGGGACTGGGCCCGGGCAGTCTCTGTGGAGTTGGAGCCGGTTCCGGCAATGACCGGCACCCGGCCATTCACATGCTCCACGCAGCATTCAATGGTCCGCATGCGCTCGGCGTAGGACATGGTGGCCGCCTCGCCGGTGGTGCCGCAGACGATGACAGCGTCCGTTCCGTTTTCAAGCTGGAAGTCCAGCAGCTTCCGCAGCGCTTCCAGGTCTACCGTTTCGCGGTTGAATGGCGTGACGATGGCCACGCCGCTTCCGGTAAAGAGTGGGGTTTTCACAATCGCAGCCTCCTTTTATTCATGCAAAGAAAGCGGACGCCCGGTTTGGGCATCCGCTTTCTTTGGTATGGATTCAATTACTGGGGCTGAATGTATCCCTTGGCGCACAGCAGCTCCGCCAGCAGTACGGCGCCGCCTGCCGCGCCCCGCAGGGTATTGTGGCTGAGACAGACGAACTTATAGTCGTACTGGGTATCCGGCCGCAGACGGCCGATGGACACGGCCATGCCGTGCTCCAGATTCCGGTCCAGCCGGGTCTGGGGGCGGTTCTCCTCCTCGAAGTAGTGCAGGAACTGCTTGGGAGCGGAGGGGAGATCCAGCTCCTGGGCGGGACCCCGGAAGGCGGCCCAGTCGGCCTTGATCTGGTCTATGGAGGGAGCTTTGCCGTCGGCAAACTTCATGAACACCGCCGCCATGTGTCCGTCCTGGCAGGCCACCCGGAAGCACTGGGCGGTAATGGAGGGACCCTCTGCCTTGACGATCTTTCCATCCTCGATGTGGCCCCAGAGCTTCAAAGGCTCCTGCTCGCTCTTTTCCTCCTCGCCGCCGATGAAAGGAATGCAGTTATCCACCATTTCCGGCCAGCGTTCAAAGGTCTTTCCGGCACCGGAGATGGCCTGATAGGTGCACACCAGCGCCCGCTCCAGCCCATACTTCTTCAAGGGGTGCAGGGCAGGCACGTAACTTTGCAGGGAGCAGTTGCTCTTAACGGCGATGAAGCCCCGCTTGGTGCCCAGGCGCTTGCGCTGGGCGTCGATGATGGCGATGTGCTCGGCGTTGATCTCCGGCACCACCATGGGCACGTCGTCCGTCCAGCGATGGGCGGAGTTGTTGGAGACGATAGGGCACTCCAGCCTGGCGTACTTCTCCTCCAACGCCCGGATCTCCTCCTTTTTCATGTCCACGGCACAGAAGCAGAAATCCACCATGCCGGCCAGCTTCTCCGCGTCGGCCTCCGCGTCCAGTACTACCAGGGACTCTGCCTCCTTGGGCATGGGTGTGTCCAGCGCCCAGCGGCCCTCCACGGCCTGGGCGTAGGTCTTTCCGGCGCTGCGGGAACTGGCCGCCAGCGCGGTAAGGCGGAACCAGGGGTGATGCTCCATCAATGTAACAAATCGCTGTCCCACCATGCCGGTACAGCCGATCACGCCCACTTTATACTGTTCCATAGTGCGTTCCTCCTGCCGGGCGCCCGCGGGGGCGGCCCTGTCGATTTTTGGTTGAATGTGCCGCGGAATTGTACTATAATGTTTCTCGTTGGAAACTCGATTGACTTGTACATATGGGGCGGACATTTGTATGTATGGTAGCATACTTTCCCGCTTCCGTCAAGTTGGATGCCATGGGGAGGATGCATGAAAAAAGCAATTGTGACACTTGCCTGTGTTGTGACATTTTTTGCTCTGAACACCGCCAGCGCGGACGCGGCGGTGAAAGATACCCTGCGGGTTGGGCTGCGGTATGGCTCCAGCGCCATGTTCTCGGCCAATCTGGAAAACGCCGTGGGTTCCGGGTATGAGCTGGGCTACTTTGAAGACGGGCGCGACTTTGTGTCCCTTGGCTGGACGGATGAGACCAGTATCTCCATGACTGCCGCGGGTACAATATATGTCAGCTCCTCCGGAGAATATTCCGCAACGGGCAACGGGACCCACTTGGGACCGTGGCATGTGGAGCTGGATGAATATGACGACTTTGACCAGGCGGAGGATGCTGCCCGCGAGGCCGATGGATGGACGGTGTTTCTGGACGGGACCTATGCGGTGCGCACGGGATGCTACGACTCGAAAAATGAGGCCAATCGGGCGGCGGACGACCTAGGCGGCAAGGCGGTGCGCTCCTCCGATGACGCCGTTCTCATTACCCGGACTCGGTCCACGGAGATTTTGTACGAGTTTGACTACGGCGGGAGTCAGTCTCTGGGCGTGATGCCCCAGGCGGGCCGGAGAGAGAAGGCGGAGACCTGGTTTAAGGGCTATAAGTACAACGGCGGCTTTGAGTACGTCCGGCCGGACGGCGGGAATCTGCGGGTCATCAATGTGGTGGACCTGGAAGATTACGTCAAGGGCGTGGTGCCCTACGAGATGAACGGGGACTGGCCCCTTGCCGCGCTGGAGGCGCAGGCTGTGTGTGCCCGCACGTTCGCCTGCCGGAACACCAAGCACGCAAGCTATGACTTTGATGTGTGCAGCGCCATTTGCTGCCAGGTGTACAACGGCGTCAATACGGCAACAGACCGCAGCAACGAGGCGGTGGACAACACCGAGGGCGTTTGCATCTGGTACGACGGGGAACTGATCGAAGCCGTGTACCACTCCTCGGATGGCGGCGCCACGGAGGATGCCAAAAACGTCTGGGGCGGCGATGTGCCGTATCTCCAGGGGAAGAAGGACCCCTATGAGTCCCTCATCTCCATCCCCAACTACAGCTACACCGTGACCTATACCCCGGCGGAGCTGACATGGGTGCTGCAAAACAGCGGCTATACCATCGGCACCGTGGCGGATGTGTATGTGGCGGAGCGGACGGCACTTGGCAATGTGAGCAAAGTGGTGTTCACCGATACCAGCGGCAAGACCCTGACCGTGACGGGGCAGGCCTGCAGCAATGCGTTTTACTCCACCACTTATGGAAAGAATGTCCGCAGCCTGAACTTTACCATCAGCGGCGGCAGCGGGGAGACCAGCGGCAGCGGCTTTTGTGTCAACAACGCCTCCAACTGGATCGACAGCCTGTCCGGTGCGACGGCGATTACTGCCGGCGGCCAGCAGGCCAAGCTTCCGGGCAGCGGTTGGTGCGCGGTGACCGACTTGGGCACCGTGACGCTGGAGGCTGCCTCCAGCGGCGCCTCCTCCGGCAGCGGGGACCTGTTCGTCATCACCGGCACGGGCAACGGCCACCATGTGGGCATGAGCCAGTACGGAGCCAAGGCTATGGCGGAAAACGGGTACAGCTACGAGGATATCCTTTCGTTTTACTATACTGATGTGACCATTGAGTGAGGAAACAGATGAAAACCAGTGATTTTAATTATGACCTTCCTGAAGAACTGATCGCCCAGACACCGCTGGAGCGGCGGGACGCGTCCCGGCTGATGACCCTGTGCCGGTCGGACGGCGCGCTGGAGCATCACCACTTTTATGAGCTGCCGGACTTTTTGAAGCCGGGCGACTGCCTGATTTTGAATGACTCCCGGGTGCTGCCGGCCCGTCTGCTGGGCCAGCGTCTGCCCGGCGGCGGCGCCTGCGAGGTGCTGCTGCTGATCGACCGGGGCAACAAGACCTGGGAGTGCCTGGTGCGTCCGGGCCGGAAGATGAAGCCGGGAACGCGGCTTTCTTTCGGCGGCGGAGAGCTGACGGCGGAAGTCACGGAGGAGCTGCCCGGCGGCAACCGCCTGGTGCGCTTTGACTATGAGGGTATCTTCCTGGAGGTGCTGGAGCGGCTGGGGAAAATGCCGCTGCCGCCTTACATCAAAGAAGAGCTGCAGGACCGGGAGCGGTATCAGACCGTGTATTCCAAGGTGGTCGGCAGCGCGGCGGCGCCCACAGCGGGACTGCACTTTACGCCGGAGCTGCTGGAGAAGATCGCCGCCATGGGCGTCGGCATCGGCTATGTGACACTGCATGTGGGCCTTGGCACGTTCCGGCCTGTAAAAGAGGATGACATTGAGTCCCACCCCATGCACAGCGAGTACTGCGTGATCTCCCAAGAGACGGCGGACCTCATCAACCGGACCCGGGCCGCGGGAGGCCGCTGCATCTGCGTGGGAACTACCTCCTGCCGTACGCTGGAGAGCTTTGCCCGGGAGGACGGACACATGGAGCCTGCGGCGGGGTGGACGGATATCTTCATCTATCCCGGCTACAAGTTCAAGGTGATGGACGGCTTGGTGACCAACTTCCACCTGCCGGAGTCCACCCTCATTATGCTGGTGTCCGCGTTTGCGGGACGGGAGCATATCCTGAACGCCTACAACGAGGCGGTGCGGGAGCGCTATCGGTTCTTCTCCTTTGGCGACGCCATGTTTTTGTACTGAATCCCGCCGGAACGGCGATAATCTGATAAAGCGAGAGTGACGTATGTTCAAAGTCATCAAGACCCAGGGCCGCGCCCGGCGCGGCCAGTTCACCTGTGCCCACGGCGGTGTGGTGCAGACGCCTGTGTTCATGAACGTGGGTACCCAGGCGGCCATCAAGGGCGGCGTCAGTGCCCAGGACCTGAAGGAAGTGGGCTGCCAGATCGAGCTGAGCAATACCTACCACCTGCATCTGCGTCCCGGTGATGGACTGGTGCGGCGGATGGGCGGCCTGCACAAGTTCATGAACTGGGATGGCCCCATCCTGACGGACTCCGGCGGATTCCAGGTGTTCTCCCTGGCTTCTCTGCGGAAGATCAAGGAGGAGGGCGTGTATTTCTCCTCCCATATCGACGGACGCAAGATCTTCATGGGGCCGGAGGAGTCCATGCAGATCCAGTCCAATCTGGGCAGCGACATTGCCATGGCCTTTGACGAGTGCGTGGAGAATCCCGCCACTTATGAGTATGCCAAGGCCAGCTGCGAGAGGACGGCCCGCTGGCTTGCCCGATGCAAGGCGGAGCATGACCGCCTCAACGCCTTGCCGGAGACGGTGAACCCCCATCAGATGCTCTTTGGCATCAACCAGGGCGCCACGTTTGCGGATCTGCGCGTGTGGCACATGCAGGAGATCGCCAAGCTGGACTGCGACGGCTATGCCATCGGCGGCCTGGCGGTGGGAGAGCCTGCGGAGGTCATGTATGAGATCATTGACGCAGTGGAGCCCCATATGCCCAAGGAGAAGCCCCGGTACCTGATGGGCGTGGGAACGCCCAGCAACATCATCGAGGCGGTCAGCCGGGGTGTGGACTTCTTTGACTGCGTCATGCCCTCCCGGAACGGCCGTCACGGCAAGCTCTTCACCTGGGAGGGGACGGTCAACATCCTCAACGAAAAGTACGCCGAGGACCCCCGCCCGGTCAGCGAGAGCTGCGGCTGTCCGCTGTGCCGGAATTATTCCCGCGCTTATATCCGGCATTTGTTCAAGGCGGACGAGGTGCTGGCACTGCGGCTGGCAGTGCTGCATAACCTGTATTTTTACAACGATCTGCTGGCTAAGATCCGTCAGGCGCTGGATGAAGATCGCTTTGATGAATTCCGCGCCCGGTACAGCGGTGTTCTGGAGCAGAGAGTGTGAGAAAAGGACTTGCAAAACCGACAGGTTTTGGTATAATGGTGTCATTCTGAATTCACGAAGGAAAAAGGAGTTTTTTGAACATGAACGAGAGCAGCGCTTCCCTTATGATGCTGGTCGTCCTGATGGTGGTGTTCTACTTCCTGCTGATCCGTCCCGAGAACAAGCGGAAGAAGAAGGCCCAGGAGATGCGGGAGAACATCAAGAAGGGCGATACCATTACCACCATCGGCGGCATCGTCGGCCGTGTGGTCATGGTGGATAAGGACACCCTGGTGATCGAGACCAGCGAGGACCGTGTCCGTATGGAGATCACCAAGTGGGCCATCTCCACCACCGGTGTCCAGGCCAACGATCAGCCTGTGAACGACAAGAAGAAAAAGAAGGAAAAGGAAGAAGAGGAGTCTCCTGCAGCGGAGAAGGCTGTTTCTGTTGAGGAAAAGCCTGCCGAAGAGGAGAAGAAGGACTAACTCAGGTCTAAAGGATCCCTCCCCGGGCATAAGCTCGTATCAGAGCTTATGCCCGGGGAGGTTTTTTTATGGGGAAGGAACGGAAGAAAACGGCGGAGTGGGTATGGCCGCTGCGGGGGCTGCTGCTGGCGCTGACGCTTTATCTGGGGTGCGTGGCATTGATCGCGCTTTTGACAGTGCGGGGAACGGTAGGGCAGGAGGCTGCCTTGCCTGCGGTGGGAGGAGTCTGCGCGGCCGCGTCCTTTGCCGGGGGCGTGCTCAGTGCACGCAAAGGAAACTGGCCGCCGATGAGCGGAGCACTGGCAGTGACTGCGGGCCTAGCACTGTGCATGGCGGCGGTGGGGCTGACCTGGGAAGAGGGGATCGGGCCCGGCGCTGTGGCTCTGTTGGCCTGCTGCGCAGTGGGAGGCGTGCTTGCCGGACTTGTCGGCAGACGGCCGGGCCGCAGAGTGCGGGGGAGGGGACAGCGGAGAAAACTGTGAATTTCCACAAAAATAGCGGCGGTAGATGGGGAACGCCCATCTGCCGCCGCTGCGCGCTTGCGGACCCTGCGGGGGCGGGAGGACCCCACAGATATGAGGCTGATACCTGGATTGGATACTGAATATTGTGCTTTTTGAAGCTAAAACAGATTATTTTCCACATCAGTTTATTTAGTTTACATAACTATGTTTACATAATATTTTGTCATAAATTACAAAAAGAGAGAAGTTTCTGCAAATTCCTTGATAAATCGAGCAAATTGCACTATATTAAAATAATCAAGGATTTACGTCAACCGCCGGCATAACAGACCGGGCCGCCGCATAAGGTGGCATGGAGGTGAGGCGGTTGAAAGGAAAGGGCCGTGTTCCCGGCGGACAAGAAGGGGCACCGCTGCCCCGTTTGGTGCTGCTGGCGATCTTCTTTTTGGCAGGCGTTTTTTTGGGACAGGTTCTGGCCCGCTCAGTGCCGGAGCGCACAGGGACAGAGCTGGAGCAGTATTTGACAGGATTTGTGCAGTTGGGTGCCGAAGGGCGGCAGGCAAAGACGCTGCTGTCTGCCTTGGTCATCTACTTCCGCTATCCCGCAGCGGCGTTTGCACTGGGGTTTGTATCTGCCGGTGTGGTGCTGCTGCCGGCGGTTTCAGCTGTCTTCGGCTTTTTCCTCTCGTTTTCCGTCTGCTGCTTTACTGCCGCGTTTGGAGAGGACGGCGTTTTGCTGGCGTTGGCGGTGTTTGGGTTTCGGTGCATGGTGACCATGCCGTGCTTTTTTTTGCTGGCCGCGCCCTCGTGGGGACTTGCGGCATCCCGCCTGTCTGTTGGGAGCGGCAGGCGGTCTGTGCCGCCGGTGTGCGGCCGGAGCGGCTGGCTGCGCTTTGGCGCGGTGTGCGGCGTTTTGCTGGCCGGCGTTTGTGTGGAGTTGTTTTTGCCGCCGTATTTTCTGCGGCTGGTCCTGGAACGGATCTTGATTTAAGGATGAAAGGGGGACGGTACGATGCCCGAAGAGGATATTTCCCGGTATGGCGCGTATTTGCAGGGGGTAAGACAGGCCTCGCAAAACACCGTCAGTTCTTATCTGAGGGATGTGACCCAGTTCTCCCAGTATCTTTTGGAGCGGGGTTCCACGCTGCGCCAGGCGGACAGCGGCATGGTGCGGGACTATATGGACTGGATGCACCGGCACGGAAAGTCCGCTGCGTCTGTTACCCGCTTTTTGGCGTCCATCAAGTCTTTTTACGGCTTCTTGCTGTCCGCAGGTGATGTATCGGTCAACCCGGCAAAGGGGATCTCTGCAGACCGGGCAGAGCGGAAATATCCGGAGATCCTGACAGCCAAGGAAGTGGAGCTGTTTTTGGATCAGCCTCAGTGTGTAGACGCCAAGGGCTACCGGGATCACGCCATGCTGGAGCTGCTGTATGCCACCGGCATCCGGGTCAGTGAGCTGATCTCCCTGGACCTGCGGGATGTGAATCTGGCCGCGGGTTTCATTCGCTGCGCCAGCCGGGGAAGGGAGCGGATCATCCCCCTGTACCACGGCGCGGTAAAGGCGCTGCAGGACTATATCCGCAATATCCGTCCTGGCCTTGTGAACGATGAGGAGACGCAGGCGCTGTTCGTGAACATGAACGGTGAACGCATGAGCCGCCAGGGCTTTTGGAAGATCATCAAGTATTATCAGGAAAAGGCGGGGATCCAGAAGGATATCACGCCTCATACCCTCCGCCATTCCTTTGCGGTGCATCTGCTGGAAAACGGCGCAGACCTGCGCTCCATCCAGGAGATGCTGGGCCATGCGGATATCTCCTCCACACAGATCTATACCCACGTGGTAAAGAATCAGCTGAAGGACATTTATCAGAAAGCCCATCCAAGAGCGTAAAAACCCAGCACGAAAAGCACGCTCCCGACCAACATAGCCTGGCCGGGCGTGTGCTTTTATTTTTTATCAGATAGGAAAACAAAACCTGCATCCCAGGACTCTAATAGGTAGAAAGGAGGGCGGAGGCATGGATCGAGAGGAATTTGCAGAGCGCACCCAACGGCTGAAAGAGCGACTGTACCGCACTGCGTATTTGTATCTTGGCAACGAGGCGGATGCCCTGGAGGCGGTGGACGAGGCGGTGTATCTGGCCTTGCGGAGTTTGCGGAAGCTGCGGGAGGAGAACTTTTTTGAGACGTGGCTGACCAGGATTTTGCTCAATGAATGTCACCGGGAGCTGCGCCGCCGTTCCAGAGTGAGTCCGTCGGAGATTCTGCCGGAGTCGGCCGGGCCGGATGCCTATGACCACCTTCCCTTGAAAGAGGCGGTGGAGCGGCTGCCGGAGCCGCTGCGGGCGGTGGTGATCCTGCGGTACTTTACCGGCTATACCCAGGCGGAGACTGCTGCCGCACTGGAGATCCCTCAGGGGACGGTGGCGACCCGCCAGAGGCGTGCTTTGGAGCTTCTGCGTCTGGATCTGGGAGAGGAGGGGACGAGATGACGCGCAATGAGGAGTATCGGCAGCTTCTGGAGCAGCTGGACAAGACGCCGCCGGCACTGGAATATACGCTCCAGCGGGCACAGACAAGGGAAAAGGCATGCCGGCGCAAGCGGCGGCTGCTGGGCGTGCCGGCAGGGAGTCTGGCGGTTTGCTTTACAGTGTTTGTTTTGCTGGTAAATTTGTTCCCCACCTTTGCCTACGCCTGTGGCGGAGTCCCCGTGCTGCGGGAACTGGCGAAAGCAGTGGCCTGGTCCCCCAGCCTGTCCGCTGCAGTGGAGAACCAATATGTCCAGCCCATTGGGGAGTCCCGGACAGAAAATGGCATCACCGCCACGGTGGAATATGTGATCGTGGATCAAAAGCAGGTGAACATTTTCTTTACGCTGGAAGGGGAGTATGAGTATCTCTCCGCGGAGATGCCGACCTTTTCTCCCGTGCAGCGGTGCTCTGTTCTGGGTGCGGATTTCCGGCAGCCGCCGGGGACGCTGCTCCGCTTTACGCTGGATTATGGAGACGGAAATGTGCCGGATGGATTTACCATGACATTCCCGGTCTTTGGGGAACAGACGGTGGAAGAGGATGCTCCCGCCCCGTTGGAGCGGCCCTATGAGGAGGAACTGCTCTCTCCTGCGAAAGAGCCGGAGCGGGAGATCCTGGCGGAGTTTACCTTTGACCTGCACTTTGATCCCATGTATACGGCGCAGGGGGAGCAGATCTGTGTGCAGAAAGACTTCGTGCTGGACGGCCAGACACTCACAGTTACGGAGGCGGAGGTGTATCCCACCCATGTGCGGATCCGTGTCAAGGGGGCGGAGGAGAACTCCGCTTGGCTGAAAGGGCTGGAGTTCTATCTGGAGGATGAGCAGGGGAACCGGTTTGAGACGATCTCCAGCGGGATCGTGGCCAGCGGGGATCAGAATACACCGGCAAATGTGTCTTTCCGCCTGGAGAGCACCTATTTCAGCGAGAGCGAGCATCTGACTTTGCATATCACCGGAGCTGAGTGGCTGGATAAAGCTCATGAGCGGGTAGAGGTCGATCTGAAAAACCAAGTGGCGCCCTGGCTCCCGGAGGGCGTGGCGTTGGTGAAGGCGAAAGAATATCCCGATGGGTGGACGCTGCAATTCTCCGTGGAAGAGGGACTCCAAAAGCAGCCGTTTTCCATGACGTTCTACGACGAGAATGGACAGTCCTACGAAATGAGGAGCCAGGGGTTCTCAGTTTCGGATAGGGAAGACTCCGGCCTGCATATACCGCTGCCGGATTATCACGAGGACCGGGTGTGGCTGGAGGCCACCTATTCCCGCTTTACGCAGGAAACTGAGCCGGTCACGATTCCGATCAAGTGACTTTGCCGAAAGGGTGTCCGCGTTTGCGGACACCCTTTTTTCTGTTGCGCTATCCGGTGAAATTTGCTATACTAACAAAGAATGTAAACTGGAGGAGGAGCACCATGCGCATTTTGGGAATCGACCCGGGCTATGCCACCATCGGCTTTGGCATGGTGGAATCCAGCGGGGCACAGGTGCGCATGGTGACTTATGGGGCCATCACCACACCGGCGGGACTGCCCCTTTCCAGGCGGCTTTATCAGATCGGCTCGGATATGGAGGAGCTGATCGGAAAACTGCGCCCGGATGTGATCTCCATCGAAGAGCTGTTTTTCAATACCAATATCACCACCGGCATTGCGGTTGCCCACGGCCGCGGCGTCATTTTGTATGCTGCGGAAAAGTGTGGCATCCCGCTGTATGAGTACACGCCGGGACAGGTGAAGCTGGCAGTGACCGGCTACGGCAAGGCGGAGAAGCGGCAGGTGATGGACATGACCCGGCGGCTTTTGAAGCTGCGGGCGGTACCCCGTCCGGACGATGCTGCGGATGCCTTGGCATTGGCCATCTGCCACGCAAGGAGTTTTACTTCACGGCTGCCGCAGCGCAACGATGTGCGGGAAACAATTTAAGGAGAAAGCCATGTTTTACTATTTGGAAGGAACGGTGGCGGAACTGCTGCCCTATCTGGCGGTCATCGACTGCGGCGGTGTGGGGTATGCCTGCAAGACCACCAACAACACGCTGTCCCATCTGAAAAAGGGGCAGAAGGGAAAGGTCTATACCTATTTAAATGTGGGGGAGGGCGTGTTCGACCTGTACGGCTTCGCCACCCAGAGCGAGCTCCATACGTTTCGGATGCTGCTTGGCGTGTCCGGCGTAGGCCCCAAGGCGGCGCTGGCCATCCTCTCTACCGGAACGCCGGACGCATTGGCCATGGCCATTATCACCGGGGATGAAAAGACGCTGACTGCGGCGCCCGGCATCGGTAAAAAAATCGCCCAGCGGATCATTCTGGAGCTCAAGGACAAGCTTGCAAAGGAGTCTGCTGCCACGGTACTGGACTTTTCTAGCAATGGTACATCTGTGAATGCTGTTTCCTTTACAAACAAGGCGTCCGAAGCGGCGCAGGCACTGGCTGTGCTGGGCTATTCCAGTGCGGAGGTGGCTGTGGCGCTGAAAGGCGTGGACGTGGAGAATCTGCCGCTGGAGGAGATCATCCGCCAGAGCTTGAAGAAGATGGTGAAGTAACGATGAATGAGAAGATACTGGGATTCGTTCTGGCACTTGCCGCAGCCGGCGCTGCCCTGCCGGCTGCGCTGTTCGGTCTGCGCTTTCAGGTGCTGCGGCATAAGAAGCGGAGCGGTACAGAATTGTCGGATGCGGAGCGGCGGCTGATGATCAAGAACGCCGTCATCTTTGTGGTGTGCCTGCTGGCGATATATGGCCTCGGCTTTGCCAGTATCCGCTGTTTTCGGTAAAAGGGAGGTCGGCGATCGTTGAGCATCGACTTTGGAAACGATATTTATGAAGAGCCGCTGGTAGCCAAGACGTTTTTGCAGGAGGATGCCCAGGAGGGCTCCCTGCGGCCCAAGACCCTGCGGGAGTACATCGGTCAGGAGAAGGCCAAGGAGAACCTCTCGGTATTCATCGAGGCGGCCCGCAGAAGAGAAGAGGCGCTGGACCACGTGCTGCTCCATGGCCCGCCCGGCTTGGGCAAGACCACGCTGGCGGGGATCATTGCTCAGGAAATGGGCGTGGGCATCCGCATCACATCCGGCCCTGCCATCGAAAAACCCGGCGACCTGGCGGCGCTTTTGACCAACCTCAGTGAGGGAGACATCCTGTTCGTAGATGAGATCCACCGGCTCAACCGCTCCGTGGAAGAGATCCTGTATCCCGCCATGGAGGACTACGCGCTGGATATCATCGTGGGAAAGGGGCCGTCGGCCAACTCGATCCGGCTGGACCTGCCCAAGTTCACGCTGATCGGCGCCACCACCCGGGCAGGACAGCTGTCCGCGCCTTTGCGGGACCGGTTCGGCGTGACGCTGCGGCTGGAGCTTTATACACCGGAGGAACTTGCGAAGATCGTCACCCGCTCGGCGGGGATCTTGAATGTGGACATCGTGCCGGAGGGAGCCTATGAGATCGCCCGGCGCAGCCGGGGCACGCCCCGTATTGCCAACCGTATGCTGCGGCGGGTGCGGGACTTTGCTCAGGTGAAAGCGGACGGGATCATCACGGCCAAGGTGGCGGATGAAGCCCTCTGCGCACTGGAGATCGACCAGCTGGGACTGGACAGTGTGGACCGCCGCATGATGAGCGCCATCATCGACCACTATGGCGGCGGCCCGGTGGGATTGGAGACGCTCTCCGCCACCATCGGAGAGGAGTCTGTGACGCTGGAGGATGTGTACGAGCCGTATCTGATGCAGCTGGGCTTCATCACGCGGACGCCCCGGGGCCGGTGCGTGACGCAGAAGGCATACCGCCATCTGCACCGGACGTTGCCGGGCGGCATGGCACCGGAGTCGCCCATGGACCAGCTCACACTGGACTGAGGCGCGTACCATTTTTTCTAAATCAGGAAAAGAGGAACCATACGAAACTCTAATTCGGAAAGGATCTTTTGAATATGGGAAAACTTTTTGGGACTGACGGTATTCGCGGCGTTGTGGGAGAGAACCTGACGGCTGATATGGCGTTCCGCGTGGGACAGGCCGTTGCTACGGTCTTGAAAGAGGACAAGGGCAGCCGGCCCACCGTGGTCATCGGCAAGGATACCCGGGTTTCCTCCGATATGCTGGAATCCGCTCTGGTGGCAGGCATCTGTTCTGTGGGCGGCGACGTCAAGCCGGTGGGGACCATCCCCACGCCTGCCGTTGCATATCTGGCCGTGCGGGAGAAAGCGGACGCGGGCATCGTGATCTCTGCCTCCCATAACCCCTATGAGCATAACGGCATCAAGGTGTTCAGCGGGGAGGGGTACAAGCTTTCCGACGCGGTAGAGGAGCGGATCGAGGCCCACATCCTCTCGGATGCCCCCATGGCGCAGGCGACCCGCGGGGATATCGGCCGCTGCCACCATGGCAGTGAGGCACTGCGGGAAGAGTATATCGATTTCGTGGCATCCACCATTGAAAGTGATCTTTCCGGGCTGAAGATCCTGTGCGACTGTGCCAACGGCGCATCCAGCACCACGGCACCCGCTCTGTTTGCCCGCTTCAAGGCCAAGACGGATTTCATCCATACGGAGCCGGACGGCGTGAACATCAACAACGGCTGCGGCTCCACCCACCTGGAAAAGCTTGCAGCTGCTGTGGTGGCGGGCGGCTATGACATCGGCGTGGCCTTTGACGGTGATGCGGACCGCTGCCTGCTGGTGGACGAGAAGGGCCAGACTATCGACGGCGACAAGGTGATGGCGGTGTGCGCCACGGATATGAAGCGCCGTGGCGTGCTCAACGGCGACACCATTGTGGCGACGGTCATGAGCAATCTGGGTCTGCATGAATTCTGCCGCAACCACGGGCTGAATCTGGTCTGCACCGCTGTGGGTGACCGCAATGTGCTGGAGGAGATGCTGCGCCACGATTACCGCATTGGCGGTGAGCAGTCCGGCCACACCATTTTCACCGCGCTGGAGACTACCGGTGACGGCGAGGTGACGGCGCTGCAGTTCTTGCAGGTGCTGGCAGCTTCCGGCAAGAAGGCCTCCGAGCTGGCTTCCTGCTGCGCCACCTATCCGCAGGTGCTGGTGAACGTGGAAGTGCCGCACAGCGGCGGTGTCAAGGAGAAGATCATGGCATCCGATGCGCTGAAGGAAGCGGTCAAGCAGGAGGAAGATGCACTGGACGGCGAGGGCCGCGTGCTGGTGCGTCCCTCCGGCACAGAGGCGCTGATCCGCGTTATGGTGGAGGCAAAGACCGAGGAAATCGCCTCTGATGTGGCGCAGCGGCTGGTGAATTTTATAAAATCACTAAAAATCTGAGAAATTTTCCCGCTGTTTTTGATAATTTGCTTGACATTTTGATAGATGGACGGGTATAATACAGTATGTTCAGTTTGAAAGAACAACCATCCCAGATTTTGGAAAGGCAGGACGATGAGTCCCTGTGCCGCCTGGCAGCATCTGGAAGCCGGGAGGCGGAGGAGATTTTAGTCTGCCGGTACACACGTCTGGTCCGTACCTGTGCCCGCCCGTTCTTCCTGATCGGCGGCGACAGCGAGGATCTGACCCAAGAGGGGATGGTAGGCCTCATCAAAGCCGTTCGGGAGTATGACGCAGAAAAAGCGGCATCCTTTCGGACCTTCGCAGAAGTCTGCATTAGAAACCGATTGTATTCAGTTCTCCGTGCAGCGGCGCGGGATAAGCACTTGCCGCTGAATCAGTCGGTCCCTCTGGATCCACCCTTCTTTGATAGCAATTCCTACACCTCCGGTACCAACGATCTGGCGCAGGGAAATCCTGAGACGTTTCTGATCGACCGGGAACATACCGCGGCTCTCTTGGCCGGTGTCCGGAAACAGCTGTCCGAATTTGAAGCGAAGATTTTGGGGTACTATTTAGATGGTCTTTCATGCAGGGAAATTGCCGGCTTGGTCGGCAAGCCCCCCAAGTCCGTGGACAACGCCGTGCAGCGTATTCGGCGCAAGGTGGCACGGCAGCTCATTTCCGGCGAACTCAGCGAGAGCTGAACGCAATATTTTTTTCTTTTCAAAGAGAGGGTAAAATCATGTACGAAGACAAGACTTTAGTGTGCAAAGAGTGCGGCCAGGAGTTCGTGTTCACCGCTGGTGAGCAGGAGTTCTACGCAGAGCGCGGCTTCCAGAACGAGCCCCAGCGCTGCAAGGCCTGCCGTGATGCTCGCAAGAACGCCGCCCGCGGCCCCCGCGAGTATTTCACCGCTGTTTGCGCTGCTTGCGGCGGCGAGGCGAAGGTTCCCTTCGAGCCCAAGTCCGACCGTCCCGTCTACTGCAGCGAGTGCTTTGCCAAGATGCGCGATCAGCAGAGATAACAAGCCGGTCTTCGGTTTTTATAATTGCGATCAGACAGGGCGCCCAATCGGGCGCCCTGTTTTGCTGTTTGTGGGATGTTTTCCCCTCTTTTTGAGGAATCTCTATTGAATTTGCAGATATAATAGAGTATAATACCATCGTCGAATTTTGATTTTGGAGGAACTATCCCATGATTACCATTACCAAGGACACCATCATCGGTGATATTCTGGACATCGCGCCCCACACCGCGCCGATCTTCCTGTCCATCGGCATGCATTGCCTGGGCTGCCCCTCTTCCCGCGGTGAAACCGTGGAGGAGGCCTGCATGGTGCACGGCGTGGACGTGGACAAGCTGCTGGCCCTAGTGAACGAAGAGGCCAATAAGGCGCAGTAAGCCCCTATCAGGACGCATACGGGATTCCCGTATGCGTCCTTACACAGTGAGGAGCGTGGTCCATGTCAAATCTGATCCATTCTTCCCGCGGACGCACCGGGGAGCTTACGCTGTCGCCCCGTCTGGCTTTTCTGGCGGGATGGGTCCCGCAGGGAACACGCATGGCGGATATCGGGACTGATCACGCATATCTGCCGGTGTGGCTGGACATCCACGGACGGGTGAGCGCAGCCATTGCGGCGGATCTGCGGCCCGGCCCGCTCCAGCGGGCCAGGGAGACCGGAAGACTCTACGGCGCCCGCCATGTGGACTACCGGCTTTGTGACGGCCTTGCGGCCATTTCGGCAGACGAGTGTGATACCATCGTCATTGCCGGTATGGGCGGAGAGAACATTGCCGGGATCTTGGAGCGTGCGCCGTGGACGGCAGACGGACAGCACACTCTGCTGCTGGAGCCCCACAGCCGTGCGGAGGTTCTGCGTGGCTTTTTGGCCGAAAACGGCTACGCCATCCAGCGGGAGGCTTTGATCCGGGATCGCGGCTTTTTGTATCCTGTGATGGAGGTCACGGCCGGGGAAATGTCTCTTTCTCCGGGGCAGATCTATTGCGGCGCAAAGCTGCTGCACGATCCCCTGGGAGAGCGGTACATCATTGAGCGGATCATCCAGCTGCAGGGCGTTGTGGCCGGAAAAAACAAGTCGGCAGATCCAAAAGATCGGGCACATGCGGATCAGCAGCGTGACCTGATCACGGAGCTGCTGGCCATGAGAGAGGAGTGGCGCCATGCCAACGGTACGGGAAATTGAACAGGCGCTCTACGCTGTCGCACCCCGGGAGGGGGCGATGGAGTGGGATAACGTGGGCCATCTGCTGGGCGATCCGGAGCAGGAGGTCCGGCGGGTCCTGGTGGCGCTGGATATCACCCAGGCGGTGGCGGAAGAGGCGCTGGAGCGTGACTGCCAGCTGATCGTCAGCCATCACCCGGTCATGAACTGCAAGTGGCTGCCGGTGCAGACAGTCCGTTCTGATACGCCCCAGGGCCGGTTGCTTTTAACGCTGCTGCGGGGCGATGTTTCCGCCATCTGCATGCACACGAATCTGGATGTGGCGGTGGGCGGCGTCAACGATGCACTGGCCCGGACGCTGGAGCTCGCCGATGCGGAGCCCCTTTGCGAGGACGGACTGGGACGGGTAGGTCAGCTGCCTGCACCGCTGGCCCTTGCGGACTTTGCCAGGTTCGTCTGCCAGCGGCTTGGCTGCAACGGCGTGCGCTGGGCGGACGCAGGACGCCCGGTATCCCGTGTAGCGGTGGGCGGCGGCGCCTGCGGAGATCTGGTGGATGCGGCGATTGCCGCAGGATGCGATACCTTTGTCACTGCGGACCTGAGCTATCATCAGTTCCTGGATGCGGAGGGGAAGGGGATCAACCTGATCGACGCGGGCCATTTCCCCACGGAGGACCCTGTCTGCAAATGGCTGATGATCTGCCTTACACGCGCGTACCCTGATCTGGAAGTGGTAAAGTCCACTTCCCATAAAGAAGTCATTCACTACTATGTTGAAGGAGAGAAATAAACATGTCTGGACATTCCAAGTGGCATAATATTCAAAAGACCAAGGGCGCGGCTGATGCCAAGCGCTCCGCTGCCTTTACCAAAATCGCACGCGAGATCATCGTGGCTGTCAAGGAAGGCGGCAGCGGCGATCCCAACAACAACTCCCGCCTGGCTACGGTCATTGCCAAGGCCAAGGCCGTGAACATGCCCAACGACAACATCAAGCGCACCATCGACAAGGCGCTGGGTGCCGGTAATACCGATAACTACGAGGCAGTGACCTACGAGGGATACGGCCCCGGCGGCGTTGCCGTGATCGTGGAGGCTCTGACGGACAACCGTCAGCGTACCGCTCCCGAAGTGCGTCATGCCTTTGATAAGTGCAACGGCAACCTGGGTGCCCAGGGCTGCGTCAGCTGGTCCTTTGACCGCAAGGGCGTCATCGTGATCGATAATGAAGAGGGCGAGCTGGACGAGGATACTGTGATGATGGATGCACTGGATTCCGGTGCCGCTGATTTCGAGGCGGACGGCGCAGTGATGGAGATCACCACCGATCCCGATGCATTCAACGATGTGGTCAAGGCGCTGGAGGAGAAGGGCTATACCTTCGTCAGTGCGGAGATCGAGATGGTGCCCCAGAACTATATCACCCTGTCCTCTGAGGGTGACGTCAAGAACATGGAGAAGCTCATCGATATGCTGGAGGACAGCGACGATGTGCAGAACGTGTTCCACAACTGGAATAACGACTAAGAAAGAGGAAAGGCGGCGGGAGCCGTCTTTCTCTTTTTATATAAAACTGAACAAAACTAAAGTTAGAACTATCCCGCTGCATATCTACCGAAGCCGGAACCAAATCAGGGAACAGATCCTGGAGGCCACGAGGCTCGACATCATCGACATTATACGGGAAAAAGACGTTGGAAGTACGAGCCCAGCCGGAAGAACAAAATGCGTTCTCACGTTCCAGACAATTATCCAGAACCATATTAGGAATGTAGCAATCAGCTACCGCACGAGCTCGCCGGAGGCCACGAGACACATAATAGAGATGCTGGTAAAAATCATCATGCGCGTGTTCCTTGGTAATGTACTTTGTCACATAAAAAGCCGCAGCCACAGGATCACGAAGAGCAGCCAAAGAAACATAGCCGACCACAGAGGCCAGCTGGCCGAAATTGAAGTACCCGGCTTTAATGAGCTTATCAGGATGGATACCAGGCACAAAGTTAGAAATATGAGCAGGAGAAACACCTGATATAAAGCCATGAAAATGCCACGCTCCATCTTTATGGCGCTCAGGAACCAGTAAATACTTAAGTAGTTTACTGTGTTTCTTACGATAATCCCGAAACCATTGGGAAAGATAACGGTAAATGCGATCCAGATCCCAGCGATCAAATTTTTTAGGATCCACTGTGATCGTCAAAAAATAATCCCACTGATTACAAAGGGCGTACTGAAGAACCATAGACCGGCTCCGGCAATAAGACTGCTCAAAGCGATCCATAGGCAGCGCATCAGGATCAGCAAGATCTGAAGGTAATTTGATACCATCAGATCTACGATGAAACTTGATGACCCGATAGAGAAAATCCGTGTACCAGTAAATGGTATAAAGTGGGGTAATTTTTTCTTGGAGTTGCATGACCGTCACCTTTCCCGTAAATCGTTACAGGGTCAAGTGCCAGCAAAACCGGCACCCAGCAGCATCCCTGTCATCACGACAGTGACGGACTACTTACGTTTAAATGAACGTATGAAAGAACAATCGACATCCAGGGAGCGAAGCAACTTCACACAGTCCCGGACATCATCCAGAGCCAAAAGATAGAGATTAGCATACTGCGACATCCTCACGATCTGACGCTGAGAATCTTCCAGCTTCTTCTGAAAATCTTGGATCTGAAGCAGCAGCTCCTCATATTCATCATGGCGCCGGACAGTGATAACAATACCAGAAGGCCCAGCAGCAGCTCCCAGGAGCTCCTGAAGGGCCTTTTCTATATCATCACTTCTCAACGGTAGAGATACCGCAGACCTTGCCACGAGGCGTGAAGTCGATGATCACGGACTTGCCGACCATCGGGGACCAGCAGCAACGATCCGCCATATCCTGAGAGACAAAGAGCTTCGTACACTCTTCGCCATCGACACCCTCAGTAGGGTAGCCAATAAAGCAGGAATAGCCACGGATAGGACGCCTGGTAGCTTCATCCACCATATCGACATAGCGGATACCATGGAGCATAGCTTTCATAATTCATACCTCCAATTCAAAAAATAGAGAAAACCCGTGCACTTCTTACGAAGCAGCCCATAGGCTCCTCAAATAGTTTTGTATCAATTATGATACACCACAAAACAAAAATATCTCAAAAATGAAAATATGTCAATATCAAAAACGATACAACGAGGAAAAAGTTCATGGATTACATCCAGACTATGATTGACATAAGAAAAGAACACGGACATACACAAGAAAAACTAGCAAAGGAATTAGGTTGGAGTAGGCCCCAAATTGCAAGATATGAAACAAGAACAAGTAAACCAACAATAGAATACCTAATAAAATTCTGTAGATTCTATAAAACAGATCCAAATAGAATCTTATGGAACGAACTGAAAGGATAAAATATGGAAATAATAGGACTATTAATAATAGCTTTTATCGTAATTCAATTTACGAAATCAAAGAAAAAAAGCAACCAGACACAAAATAAAGAAGAGTATGACTTTCAAAACGAAACAAAAATAATTGAAAAGGCTGAGATTCAAAAGGCGTACCAAAGAAAATGGTTGCTCACATACAATGAGAAAGATGCATATAAAAAGCTTAAAACCTCAGCTGAGAAATATGGATACACAGTATTCACAAAAGTCAGACTTTTCGATTTAGTCGAGCCTATCAAACAGAATCCAAAATACAAGACCTATCTATATAAGATCCAAGCAAAACACGTAGATTTTGTACTATGCGATAAAAAATTAGTAGCAAGATATATTATCGAACTAGACGACAACTCCCATACTACAAAGGAAAGAAAAGAGAGAGATGAGTTTGTAGATACAGTTCTCACAAGCACAGGCTACAAAATCTTACATGTGAACTCCATAAATACAGAAGAAATTGAAAGACTCATAAAAGAAGAAAATCAAGAACCAAAAACTTGATAAAGACTCATCATAAAGAAACAATAAAAAGCGGCTGCGCCGCGGCATACAAGGAGAGATAGCCTGGGAGCTCGCAAGAGAGCGCCCAGGCTATTTTACTGTCTACCACGATCAGAACGCAGCTCCGGCATACATGCCAGCCGGCTTACGCCTCTGGCATATCCTCGCCCAGCTCCGGCACAATCTCAAACTCCTTCTCCTTCAGAGGAGGAGCCGAGAACGAGTCAAAATACTTTGTCCAATGCGGGATAAAGGTGAGCGTCCTGGATCCAGCCCAGAAAAACAGGATACTATCAAACTTCAGTTGATCAACGATTCTGGACTCAGAATTATGATCACCGTTAGCCTCTACAATATCCAGGATCTTCAGGATCCGCTTACCATAGGAAAATACCCGGAACTTCTTCTGGAGCAGGAACATATCATCAGCCAGATCCCGGATCTTCTTATCAACGTCGAAGCTCTGACTGGCACAGATCACCTTAACACCACGGTGACGCTGGAGCTTGAACCAGTCACGAACAGCATTAGAGAAATTCTTAAAATCCCGGTTATCCCAGATCATACCGATTTCATCAATGATCAAGAGGGAATGCCAGGGCAGCTCATAATAACCGATCTCCTCCGGCCGGATCAGATAACAACCAGGGATAGGATCCGTACTGAATACAGTCCAACCATGTTTCAGATGGTTGAGAGCCATCTTCGTAAGAAGAGTAGATTTACCCTGACCCTTTTTTGCAAAAATAAAAATCAATTTGTAAGGATTCAGATACTTACGAGTCAGGAAATGAAATCCAAGAAGAAAACCAAAAACAGCAATACAGAGTAAAGCAATCATAAACGACCTCGCATAAGACGACCTACCAAAGACCAGCAAAAGCAGAAGAACAGAACAAAGGTAGGAATAAAAATCACTACATTATCAGTCTTGTCAAAAAGAAAAAAGACAAGATCCAATAAGCCAACCATGAAATCAACCATACGATCCTCCAAGATAGACGAGGGCCCCGGCCCGGCTGAAGCCGAGGGCCGGGGCCCTGCCGATCATCCACGAGAGATGAAGCGGCCAAAGATACCGACGCAACCACCAATAAAAAGGAAACCGACAGTCAGAAGCAGGAGCGGCTCCGTCACGATGGTGGAGCAGATTTCCGGGATCACACCCAGGACAGAGGTACCGACTTCACCCAGGGAAGTCAGCAAAGAAGCCATAGCAGTAGGTTCGGTGAGTCATTCTCCTTTCTTGCTCATCCACGAGAGATGAAGCGGCCAAAGATACCGACGCAGCCACCAATGAAAAGGAAGCCGACGGTCAGGAGCAGGAGCGGCTGCGCAACGATAACAGCGCAGATGTCGGCAACGTACTCCAGGACAGAAGTGCCGACGGTGCCCAGATCAGAGAGCAGAGTAGTCATGGTATTGGTGATGATTCCTCCTTTTTAAAGATGTCGAAAGACATTTATTGCTTTACGGAAGAGCCAGAAAGCCAGCACTCCGGAAAGTAAGATGGAAGATGTATAGAGATTGAAAATCTGGGTCAACATCGAAAAGATAGCATTGACCAAAGCGTTGAGATCTTCAAACATCACTTACCTCCGATCCAACCGATCAAAGACCAGAGAATTGAAAAAACGCTGGAGAGCAGCCAGAGAAGAACCAGGACACATGCACAATAGAGGAGAGGCTCATATCCAGCAGGAGCAGGGCCCAACAGATCTACGACCGCTTCATAAAGCATACGAACAAACCTCCTAAAAGCAGGATCACGAAATAGGGAAGAACATCCTCCACGGGAACCAGATTCTCATGCTCCACAGCGATCTCCATATTCGAGTTCTCCGGGATCAGATGCAGGTCATAATACTCCCAGGAAGATCCGGATTGATCACGATACCGAGGATAGCTAAAGCCTGAAGCAGAAACCGAATTGTTATAGACACCATCCAAATATCCAGACATTGAAGATGATGTGATGTTCATGAGATAACCATTAGAATCTACACCCCAATGGCCACGCTGGAAGTCGATCGGGAAGTAAAGGGTCACACGGCCAAGCCGGGAATCCGTGCCAGTAATCCATCCAGAGCCGAAGAAAGGAGAGTCGGAGGGAGGAGTTGTCCCAATAGAAAGCCCAGGAGAACCAGCAGCATACAAAGAAGGATAAACTTCACCCTCCGGATCAGGAACCACAATGACCGGAACGGGCTCCGGATCAACCTCCTCAACCGGCACAACTTCGCCGTCAACCAGTTCAAACTCAGGCGGAGGATCATTGAGTACATCATCATCTACCACATCCTCAAAGGAATAGAAAGAAAGAGGATTATCTTCTAAAGCATGAGCTGATACAACGATCGAGCAGATAGCAAAACAGGATATAGAGAAAAACAAAAAATGCCTCAAATATGTACACCACCTATCAGGGCTTAATAAGGAGGGCCCGGATCATAACGCAGAGGAAGAAGGAAGCAATGATGATCCAAAGGACAGAAACCCCAAGCAACTGCATAGATCCAAGCCACTGGATAGAAGTCTGAAAAAGAGCAATAAACCAAGTGATCCACTCTTCCATAATTACCTCCCAATCAGCTGGAACACGATCACGATAGAAAGCCCAGCGACACAAAAGACCAGAAGAACAGAAGGCAGCTGTATCCAGGCGATAGCGAGAAAAGCCGCAGACTGGGCAACAAGACCAAACACGGAAAGAATACCCGTGATTGTAGAGGAGATGAACTGGACAAAGATCCCGATAGCATCACCAATAGAAGATAACCAACTAAGCATCGTCAGACCTCCCGGAGCTTCTGGAAGAATGACCACCAGAGAATTTAGAAATACGACCGATCAGGAGCAGGACAACACCAAGCGTCAGCGGGAAAACGAAAAGGATCTTATACTCACCCATACTGTTCCAGAGATCCTGGAAGATACCAGTAATCAGAGCAAAACCAGAAACAAGGCCAGAGGGAAAAGAAAAGTTACCAAGATCCAGGGCATCAAAATTTGAAGTCATGGAACCAGTCCACTCAGACTCAACAGAATCGAGATCGTTCATATTACCCTGAGCTTCATCTATTTCACCATTAAGAGCAGCATTATCAGAAAGAATACCAAGTTTCATAAAGGAACCAGGATAAGCAAGAGTAATTAAAAAATTATAGTCAACAGATGTATTATCGGGATAATCTAACTCATATATAAAATTATTCTCATAAACGGGATAAAAAGTAAGAGAAGAAATACCACTATAATCAGTATAAATATCAGAAATAGTAATATTATTGCCAACAGAAGCAGTGTACTCATGGAGTGAACCATCATTTATACGAACATACATAGAAGTAGCAGATACCCAAGAATCAACGGGAGAAATAACATGGAGAACAGAAACAAGGGAACAATCAAGAGAAATACTGGTCGGATAAGGCTCCGAAAAATTATAAGTAAAACCAGTTAAAGCGGAATCAAGAAGAGGAATATGAAGAACATGAGGAGTAAAAATAGAACTATACAAATCACAAGTACCAACGAAAGATTGATAGGGGCCAGCATCCCAATAAACCAAAGAGCCATCAGTAAGTAAAAAAGGCATATAAATAGAATCATGAGCAATAGAAGAATAACCCTCAGCACCAATAGAACACTGGCCGGAAATTGACCATGATTTATAAGAAAGCAAATCAATAAGATCAGAAGAATCGGAAGAATCAGCAAGGACAAGATTAGGAATAGAAAGAGGATCGTAAACGCCAGTAAACGAGTAGGCATCCCAAGCAAACGCAGAAGAAGCCGCAACCATGACAGCGGACAAGAGACAGACAAGACGCTTGATCATGGAAATCACCTCCTCAAAATCTGGGTGCGGAATCTGGACTCGAACCAGAGGCTCCTGAACACCACTCAGGTATGTTACCACTACACCATTCCGCAAGAGTTAATTGAACAAAACTAAAGTTTTGCTCAGTTTTGCGCCTGCCAGAAACCAAGCGGAGGCTGTGAGCAGTGGGAGGTGGAGGAGCGTTACAGCGGAAGTGCTGCTTGATGTTTTTTCCTGCTCATGTTATAAATAGTAGGAATGGATAATGCGCCCGCAGGACTTTCTGCGTTTATAAGAGAGGAGAACTGAGAACAGTGGATACATTGAAAAAAGAACGGCTGGAGCAGGCCGGGATCAACGTAGATGACGTGTTGGAGCGGTTTATGGGCAATGAGGCCCTGCTTGACCGCATGCTGAAGGGCTTTTTGCAGGACCAGAACTACACTGCATTGTGTCAGGCGGTAGAGGCCGGTGATGCATCTGCTGCACTGGCGGCGTCCCATACCCTTAAGGGCCTGTGCGGGAATTTCTCCATGGAGGAGATGAGTGCACTGGTCACCAAGCAGGTGGCGCTGCTGCGCGGCGGCGATTTTGCCGGTGCCGCTGCGTTGATGGAGCCCATCGGCAAATGCTACGCTGGATTGACAGAAGCCATTCGGGGGTGCCTGGCATGAAGATCGCCCGGAAAAAGAGAGGGCGTATCTTTAAGGAGCTGCGGATCTATTTCATCGTCATTTTGCTATTGGCTGTGTTGGGAGCCGCGTTCCATGCTGTGCTGCGCCAGGCGCTGCTGAAGAACTTCCAGGAGGTCGGAACTGCGCTGGCTCGGAGCTATGTTTCTGAGGAAAGCAATAATCTGACTGTCTATGAGACGTTGCTCAATTTCGGTGCGGAGTCCATCAATGTGCGTGTGGAAGAAGGGCTTTCAGCGGACGAGATCGAAGAATTTCTGGGCGTGTACTATGAGCGGCTGCAAATGGTATTGGGAGAGGGAACGGTTGACCCCTATGCGGTGCTGGACGGACGGATCATTGCGGCAAATCCCTGGGAGGGAGACACTACATACGATTTCACTTCTACGGATTGGTATCAAAGCGCATTGGATGCTGACGGCAAAGCCGTTTTTACCAATGCATATATAGATTCCATTACCGGAAAACCGGTGATCACCATTGCCCAGAAGTGCTCCCGGACCACAGATGCCGTACTGGCGTTCGATATCTTTCCGGAGAATTTCCAGATACACGGCAACGCGGTGTCTCTTCCGGAGGGGGCTTCTTTCTATGTGTGCGACGGAGCAGGAACGCTGCTGTATGCCCAGAGCGAGGTCAGTCATAACCGGGAAGAGCTGCAGGCGTATATGGATACCATTTTGCCGGATATCAGAAGCGGTGTTCTGGACAAATATGACGCCTATGTAGAAGATCTGACCGGTCAGCGGCGGACGGTGTACTATTACAATATGTCCAATGGCTGGATCGGTGTGATCACGGTTCCTTTTGATACGGTTTTGGAGCAGCTGAACTGGTTCTCCATGCTGGTCGGGCTGGTGATGCTGCTGTGTCTGGCGGGCATTCTGGTTTTTGCCTGGAGAGACTTGAAGCTGTACGCGCAGGTAGAGCGCACCAACGAGACGGTACGGGTTTTGGGCAACACGTACTATGCCCTTTATCGGATCGATTATCAGGCGGAGACCTACGAAATGATCAAGGGCTCGGATTTTGTCCGGGGGAAGATCCCCCAAAAGGGCCCTTATTCGCTGTTGCTGGATGCCACCAGCCAGGTCATCGAGGAAAAGACCTTCCGGGAATTCCGCAAGAGCTTTTCCACGGAGAGTATTCGGGAGCTGGTATCCAAGCGGGTGCGGGATTTCGGAGGAGACTTCCTGCGCCGTTTTGGAGACGAGTATCGCTGGGTCAGTGTCCGGGTCCTGTTTGATGAATCTCTGGCACCGGAAGAAGTGGTGCTGTGCTTCCGGGAAGTGGACCAGGAGAAGCAGCGCCAGCTGCGGGAGCGGGAGCTGCTGGAAAATGCACTGGAGAACGCCCGCCACAGCGAGAAAACGAAGCATGCGTTCTTCAACAACATGTCCCACGACATGCGTACCCCCCTCAATGCCATCCTGGGCATTTCGGAGCTGGTGCGGCAGCACGCCGATGATCCGGACAAGGTGCGCGGCTATATGGAAAAGATTTATTATTCCAGCCGCCAGCTGCTGGATCTGGTCAATGATATTCTGGACATGTCCCGCATGGAGCAGGGAAAGGTGATTTTGAATAATCAGACCTTTGATCTGCACCAGTGTATTGAAGAGTGCACGGCTACATTCCGGCTTCAGGCGGATGCGGAGAAAAAGCATTTCCATGTGGACTATGCACTGCATAGCTCTACGGTCCTGGGAGATGCTTCCCGCTTTGGCCAGGTCATGAACAACCTGCTTTCCAACGCCTTTAAGTTCACCAGTGAGGGAGACTCCGTATCTGTCAGCGTCAAGCAATTTGAAGATAAAACCTACTCCCAGTATCAGATCATTGTAAAGGATACGGGAATCGGCATGTCTGAGGAGTTTTTGAAGCATATCTTCGAACCGTATGCCCGTGAGACCACGTTCTGCTCCAAGCAGGTGGTGGGTACAGGCTTGGGTATGCCCATCGTAAAAAATCTGGTCACGCAGATGAGCGGACAGATCCATGTGGACAGCGCGCTGGGAAAGGGCACCACATTCACCATTACGGTACCGTTTACTGTGGTGCGGGAAGAGAAAAAGGCGGCTGTCTCCGGCAAGGAACAGGATCAGCGAGGGACATTTTCTCTGAATGGGAAGTGCATCCTGCTGGCTGAGGACAATATGGTTAATATGGAGATCGCCACGGAAATCCTGTCTATGAACGGGCTGGAGATCATCCAGGCGTGGAACGGAAAAGAGGCGCTGGATAAGTTCCAGGATTCCCATCCGTTCCAGATCGATGCGGTGCTGATGGACATGCAGATGCCGCAGATGGACGGATGTGAGGCGGCCCGGCAGATCCGCTCCCTGGCCCGGCCGGATGCAAAGACGGTGCCCATTATCGCGGTGACGGCCAACGCGTTTGCCGAGGATATTGCTGCTACCACGGCGGCGGGTATGGATGCCCATGTGTCCAAGCCCATTGATTTCCAGATCCTCTGCAAGACACTGGAAGAGTTGACAATGAAGAAAAAACAATAAAAAGAAGGCCCCGCCTGCGGATTTCGCAGGCGGGGCCAGATCATATGCGAGCAAAACTGTAAGCCGGGTTCTGTATTTGACAGTCATCTATCTAGGCGCCCTGTTGCCAGAACGCTCAAGCCACCTCTGGGAAGCGGCCGGGCAAGCCATATGCTTCCAACCACGGTGTTGCTCCGAATAGAGTTTACAGCGACGGACAGTCTCCAGCCGTCGGGTGCGCTCTTACCGCACCTTTCCACCCTTACCGGCAAAGCCGGCGGTATCTCTCTGTTGCACTTTTCCTGAAGTCGCCTTCGGCGGGCGTTACCCGTTATTCTTGCCCTGTGGAGCCCGGACTTTCCTCATGAACGGCCTTTCGGCCTGCTCACGCGACTGTCTGTTTTCCTCGCACCAGACATTTTACAGGAAACGCTGCGGAATGTCAACGGAAAGCCGCAGGCAGGAGCACAAAAGCGAAAAGCCGTTCATGGATTGTGCAGTTGTAATTTTTGGGCAGCTGCGGTATAATTCCCCTGTATGAAATTATCGACTGTGAGCGAGATCATAAGGAGCGATTTTCATGAAATTTGAAGAGTATCTGGATTCTCTGCAAGGGAAAACAGTGGCCGTGATCGGCATTGGCGTGTCCAACCGTCCGCTGATCGAATTGCTGGCTGCGCGGGGCGTTTCGGTGACGGCCCGTGACCGGCAGCAGCGTCAGGCGCTGGGAGACTATGCCGCTCGCCTGGAGGAAATGGGCTGCCGCCTGTGCCTGGGAGAGAGATACCTGGACGGGCTTGACGAGGATGTGATCTTCCGCACGCCCGGCATGCGTCCTGATGTGCCGGAACTGGCGGCGGCGGTGGCGCGGGGAAGCACGCTCACTTCCGAGATGGAAGTATTTTTTGAGGTGTGTCCCTGTCCCATCCTCGCTGTGACCGGCAGCGACGGCAAGACCACCACAACAACCATCATTGCCGAGCTTCTGCGCTCGGCGGGGAAGACGGTCCACTTAGGCGGCAATATCGGCCATCCGCTGCTGGCGGAGACGGGGAGCATCCGGCCGGAGGATGTGGCGGTGCTGGAACTGTCCTCGTTCCAGCTGATGACTATGAAGCGCAGCCCCCATATTGCGGTCATCACCAATCTTTCTCCCAATCATCTGGATGTCCACAAGGATTTTGCAGAGTATATTACTGCAAAGGAAAATATCTTTACACATCAGTGTGCACAGGACGTTGCTGTATTCAATGCGGACAATTCCATCACTGCCCGGCAGGCGGAGCGGGCCCAGGGCCGGGCGCGGCTTTTCTCCCGGAAAAACGAGGTGGAAGACGGCGTGTTCCTTCGGGACGGGAAGATCATTGCCAGGCATGATGGCCAGGAGCGTGTGGTCATGGCCCGGGAGGATATCCGGCTGCCGGGTGAGCACAACGTGGAGAATTACCTGGCTGCCATTGCCGCAGTGGACGGTATGGTGAGCGATGAGCAGATCGCCGCTTTTGCCAGAAACTTCGGCGGTGTGGAGCATCGGATCGAGCTGATCCGGACACTGGACGGCGTGCGGTGGTACAACGACTCCATCGCTTCCAGCCCCAGCCGTACGATTGCCGGTCTCCGGGCCTTCCCGGAGAAGGTGATCCTCATCGCCGGCGGAAAGGATAAGGGCATCAGCTATGCTGAGTTGGGACCCGTGGTCAATGACCATGTAAAGCTGCTGCTGCTGTGCGGTGCCACCGCCGGGGTGATCCGCCAGAGCGTGGAACAGGCGGAGAACTACCAGGGCCTGGAGATCATCGATGTAGAGGATTATCACCAGGCGGCCGATATCGCCCGGGAACGGGCTGCAGAGGGAGATGTGGTCATTCTCTCTCCGGCCAGCACTTCTTTTGACCGCTTCAAAAACTTTATGGAGCGGGGCAAAGCCTTTAAAGAAGTGGTGAACGCCCTGCAATAAGGCCAACCTCCCTGCGCATAGGATGTGCGGAGGGGGGATCATGGCATGAGGCCGGATTTTTTCCGCTATTACCGCCGGAGCCGCCGTCCGCTGGCGCGATTGCTGGTGCTTGGCGGTGTAGTCGTGGTGCTGACGGTTGTGCTGATTGCGGCGGTGCAGATGCGCCCTTTGCTGGAGGGGCTGGCAACGACCCGGGTATCCAACGTGGTGACCGGCATCGTTTCCGAGTCGGTCTATGAAGCCATCGAGGCCGGTACGCTGGAGTACGATGCTCTGGTGACGCTGGAGAAGGACAACGAGGGCAAAGTCAGTGCAGTGTGCAGCAACATGGCTGCATTCAACCACTTACAAGCGGAAATACTTGACACTGTGCTGACCCGGATTGGCCAGGTGTCGGCCAAGGAGCTGTCCATTCCCATCGGTACGCTGACCGGGTCCAGCCTGCTGGCAGGCCGGGGACCGCGGATCCATGTGCGGATGGAGTCGGTGGGCACGTCCCAGGCGCATTTTGAAAACGCCTTCATTGACGCCGGCATCAACCAGACCAAGCACCAGATCATTTTGAATGTGGACGTATATGTAAGCATCCTGCTGCCGGGCTTTACCACCGCCACCAAGGTATCCAACTCCTTTGTGGTGGCGGAGACGGTGATCGTCGGCTCTGTGCCGGACACATATACGTATTTCAGTACGTCGCCAGAGACGTATGAGGAGGATTTGAAGGATTATATCCTGAACGGAAGCTGAGGAGGACCCATGGATTACCGTGAGAGAATACAGGAGCTGCGCCGTATCCTGAATGAAAACGGCTATCGCTACTATGTGCTGGACGCACCCACCATGAGCGACTATGAATACGACATGCTCAACCGGGAGCTGGAGGAGCTGGAGGCCCAGCACCCGGAGGAGATCACGCCGGATTCCCCCACCCAGCGGGTGGGAGGGAAGATCCTGGAGGGGTTCCAGCCTTATACCCACCAGGTGCCGCTGGAGAGTTTGCAGGATGTGTTCAGCCATGAGGAGACGGCGGAGTTCTGCGCCCGGATGGACGAAGCGTTGGGGGCCCAGGCGGTTTATTCCGTGGAGCCGAAGGTAGATGGTCTTTCCGTTGCACTGGAGTACCGCGACGGCGTGTTTGTCCGGGGCGCCACCCGGGGAGACGGCCGGGTAGGGGAGGACGTGACGGAGAACCTGCGGACCATCCGCTCCATTCCGATGACTTTGCCGGATAAGCTGCCGCTGCTGGTGGTGCGGGGCGAGGTGTATATGGCCCGGTCCGTGTTCGAGGAGATCAACCGGGAACGGGAGCTTCAGGGAAAGCCTCTGATGGCAAATCCCCGCAACGCTGCCGCAGGCTCTTTGCGGCAGCTGGACCCGAAGGTGTGCGCCCAGCGCCGTCTGGATATCCAGGTATTCAATTTGCAGCAGGCGGAGGGCATGGAGTTCTCCACCCATACGGAGACCCTGGAATACCTTGCGTCTCAGCGGTTCAAGGTGATCCCTCATAAGAAGCTGGCAGGAGCCGAGGCCTGCCGGGAGGAGATCGAGCGGATCAACGACCAGCGCATGGACTATCCCTTTGATATTGACGGCGCTGTGGTGAAGCTGGACTCTCTGGCGGAGCGGGCCGTGCTGGGTTCCACGGCCAAGTTCCCCAAGTGGGCGGTGGCGTTCAAGTATCCGCCGGAGAAAAAGCCGGCTCAGGTGCTGGATATTGTGGTGCAGGTGGGCCGTACCGGTGTGCTGACACCCCGGGCCGTGCTGACGCCGGTGCGCCTGGCGGGCACTACTGTGACCAGCGCCACGCTGCACAACCAGGATTATATCACCGAAAAGGATATCCGGGTGGGGGACACCGTTGTGGTGCAGAAGGCCGGAGAGATCATCCCGGAGATCGTGGAGGTGGACTTCTCCAAGCGCCCGGAGGGAACGGTGCCCTATATGCTGCCGGAGCAGTGCCCGGTCTGCGGCGCGCCGGTGGTGCGGGACGAGGATGGCGCCGCGCTGCGCTGCACCGGCGCGGAGTGCCCGGCGCAGCTGCTGCGCAACCTTACCCATTTCGCCAGCCGGGACGCCATGGACATTGACGGCTGCGGTCCTGCGGTGCTGCAGCAGTTGGTGGACAATAGCCTGGTGGCCAATCCTGCAGATCTGTACAGTCTGCGCGCAGAGGACGTGGCCAAGCTGGAGCGAATGGGTGAAAAGTCTGCGGACAACCTGATCCGTGCCATCGCCAAGTCCAAGGAGAACGACCTTTCCAAGCTGATCTACGGTCTGGGTATCCGTCAGGTAGGCGAGAAGGCAGCCAAGGTGCTGGCCATGCATTTCGGCTCCATGGATGCCCTGATGGCGGCCACGGAGGAGGCACTGACGGAGATCAACGACGTGGGTGCCGTGACCGCCCGCTGCATCGTGGACTACCTGGCTGCGCCCCAGTCCAGGGATCTCATTGACCGGCTGAAAGCCGCCGGTGTGAACATGGAGAGCCACACAGAGCTGGTGGACCGTCGGTTTGAGGGCCAGACGTTCGTGCTGACCGGCACGCTGACCCGCTTTGACCGGAAGACGGCCCAGGCGCTCATCGAGGAGCGGGGCGGCAAGGCCGCGGGCTCCGTGTCCAAGCGAACCACCTATGTGGTGGCTGGTGAAGCGGCGGGCAGCAAGCTGCAAAAGGCCCGGGAACTGAATATCCCGGTCCTCACAGAGGACGAGTTTGCCGAGATGCTGCGCTGACACGGCAGATAGAGTCCTGAAAAATAGAAACGCCGCGGAAACTTCCGCGGCGTTTTCTTATGCACGATTGCCTTATCGGTCAAAGGCGGGGTTGAGATAGTAGACGTTTTTCTCGTCCATTTTATCCTTTGCAAGCCGCAATCCCTCACCGAAGCGCTGGAAGTGGACGATCTCCCGGGCCCGCAGGAATTTGATGGCGTCAGAGACGTCGGGATCATCGGACAGGCGGAGAATATTGTCGTAGGTGACACGCGCCTTCTGTTCAGCGGCCAGATCTTCCGTCAGATCGGCAATTACATCGCCTTTGACGGCCATGCCGGCGGCGTTCCACGGAGAGCCGGAGGCGGCGGTAGGATAGACGCCTGCGGTGTGGTCTACAAAGTAGGGGGCAAAGCCTGCTTCTTTGATCTGGTCCTCCGTCAGGTTCCGCGTCAGCTGGTGGACGATGGTGCCGATCATTTCCAGATGGCCCAGCTCTTCCGTGCCGATGTCCGTCAAGAGGGCTTTCAGCTCCGGGTAAGGCATGGAATAGCGCTGAGAGAGATATCGCAGCGAAGCGCCCAGCTCGCCGTCCGGTCCGCCGTACTGGCTGATGATCAGGGCTGCCAGTTTGGGATTGGTATTTTTGATTCTGACCGGGTACTGCAGCTTCTTTTCATATACAAACATTATTCACCAACTCCTTCCTCCCAGGGCCAGGGATCTTTCAGCCATGCGTAGCCGTCCTCGGGCGTGAGGGTGGTCTGGGTAAGAGGGCCGTAGCGTTTCTCGTACTTTTCCCGGCCTTCGTTTGCCAGCTTGATATAGGACCAGTAGAGCTGCAGGACCTCCTGATCCTGGGCGTGCGTCACCAGATACAGTCCCAGCTCGCCGATGGCGAAATCCAGCGCCATCAGCTCAGCCAGAGCCGTATTGGCCATTTTGGTGCGTGCCTGGATGGCCGCTTTGAAGGGAAGGTCCAGTCCGGGGAACAGCGTGCCGGTCTGCAGGGCCTCCATCCGGCTGTAGCGCACCGGGTTCGGCTGCTGTGTGGGTACAAAGGGGAAGGCCAGCGCGCCGCAGGCACCGGGCAGCGACCCCTGATTCTCGCCGCATGAGGCGGCGGGGGAATTGATTTTCATGGTGTCCATGTTGGGTAGAATCCTCCTTTGCCGATGGACTCAGGCAGGGAAGTACCCCGCCTGATCCATGATATGCCGCAGAGAGCAGCGGGGAGCATGGCCTTGATTTTGGACAGGGGCGCGGCTATAATCGGGTATATGGGATAAGCAGACAGGCATACGTTCTCTCTGGGAGGTGCTGTCTGTGGTGGTATTGGTGGTAAAACGGCGCTTGGCGGCCGTATTTGGCGTGTGTCTGGTATTGGGCGGAGTGCTGGCGTCTGCAAAATGGATCTCCGCCGTGCCAGCGTTTTCGGCGGCGGTGACGCCGCCGGTGGTGCTGGTGATCGACCCGGGCCACGGCGGAGAGGACGGCGGCGCGGTCTCGGCAGACCAAAGTGTGACGGAGAGTCAGATCAATTTGGAAATTGCTCTGCGGGTGCGGGATCTCATGGCGTTTTTCGGGCAGCCGACGGTCATGACCCGGATCGAGGACCGGGCCATCTACTCATCCCAGGCTCAGACGCTGCGGGAAAAGAAGGTTTCCGACCTGGAAAACCGGGTGGCCCTGGTTAATGAACTGGACGGCGCTGTGCTTTTGAGCATCCATCAGAATAGTCTCCCATCCTCGCCGGTTACCCACGGCGCACAGGTGTTCTGGAACGGCGGGGAAGGGGCGGAGGCCTGGGGGACCATGGTGCAGGATGCACTCAACCAGACGGTCAACGTAGGAAATGAAAAACAGGGGCGGAGGATCGCGGATTCCATCTACCTGATGAAGCATGTACAGTCTCCCGCCGTACTGGTGGAGTGCGGCTTTTTATCCAACGGGGAGGAGACGGTGCTGCTCCAAAAACCAGACTATCAGCTGACGCTGGCGACGGCCATTGCGGCCGGGTGCATGGCGTGGAACGGAGAATGATACGTGAAGCAAAAGACACTCTTTTACTGTACAGAATGCGGCAATGAGACGCCCAAATGGGCAGGGAAGTGCCCTGCCTGCGGCGCATGGAATACCATTGTAGAGCAACCGGAGCCTGCGGTTTCCGCCAAGGGCGGCGGCCGGTCCGGCGGGAGCCGGGGGCGCCTGGCAGCACCGAAAGCACAGCCTGTGACAGAGCTGGACAGTGACGAGGAGATCCGGTTTCCCACCGGCATGGGGGAGCTGGACCGGGTACTGGGCGGCGGTGCGGTCAAGGGCTCGCTGGTACTGGTGGGCGGTGCGCCGGGTATCGGAAAATCCACGCTGATGCTGCAGATCTGCAGTAAATTGTGCGAATTTTCAAAGGTTTTGTATGTATCCGGCGAGGAATCCACCCACCAGCTGAAGCTGCGGGCACGGCGGCTGCAGGTGGACAGCGCTTCGCTGTATGTTCTGTCCGAGACGGGGCTGGACGAGGTGCTGGGGGCTGTGGAAGCGGAGAAGCCGGATATTCTGATCGTGGACTCCATTCAGACGCTCTGCCGGGAGGACCTGGATTCTCCGGCTGGCAGCGTCAGCCAGGTGAAAGAGTGCACCATGACGCTGATGCACCTGGCCAAAAGCCAGGGGATCACTGTGTTTGTGATCGGTCACGTGAATAAGGAGGGCTCCATCGCAGGCCCCAAGGTGCTGGAGCATATGGTGGACTGTGTGCTGTACTTTGAAGGAGACCGCCACACGACGCACCGTATTTTGCGGGCAGCCAAAAACCGCTTCGGCGCCACCAATGAGATCGGTGTTTTCGAAATGCGCAACGAGGGCCTGATACAGGTGGAGAATCCCTCAGAGCTGCTGCTGTCAGGGCGCCCGGACGATGCACCGGGCACCTGCGTGACGTGCGTCATGGAGGGGATGCGGCCGGTGCTGGCGGAGATCCAGGCGCTGGTGGTGTCCAGCAGCGGTACGAATCCCCGCCGTACCAGCAACGGATTTGACTACAATCGTGCCGCCATGCTGCTGGCTGTTCTGGAAAAACGCGGCGGGCTGAAAGTGTCCGCCTGTGACGCATATATCAATATTATCGGCGGACTGTGGCTGGAAGAGCCTGCTGCCGACCTGGGCGCTGTGGTAGCCATTGCGTCCAGCTATCTGGACCGGCCGGTTCCGGGAGATATGGTAGCCATTGGAGAGGTGGGACTGACCGGCGAGCTGCGGACTGTGACGCAGCTTTCCCAGCGTGTCAGTGAAGCCCGCCGTCTGGGGTTCCGCCGGTGCCTGATTCCGGCTCATGGGGCGGAGTCGCTGCGCGTGCCGGAGGGAATGGATGTGATCCCGGCTCGGAATATCGGTGAGGCGATCCGAGCCGCGCTTGGCCAGCGGGGATAAAGTGGACGCATGCGCCGCCCAGAGACGGCAGACCGGCTGCGGCTGCGCTGTCCAGTGTGCACAGGCCGTCTTGCTGGTAAACGCAGGTGCTGGTGCATGGGATCAGGCTCATAGAACATCATCCGTTTCTTTGAAGTTTGGAAGCAACATTAGGATGCCCGCTACAAAGCGGGCTATACCATAAAAGAACAGTATAGAGGGGAGGTTTTGCGGGGATATATAAAATTGAACAAAATAAAAATTTTGTTCAATTTAGGGGAGAGGAAAATGGGCTCCTCCCCGAAAATGGCCGGTTTTCACGGGATTTGAGCGGCTGTGAAACCGGCATTCCGCAAGCTGCACAATGTTGGATTATCGCACACAAGCGCCTGAGATCCTGCGGGATTTTCTGGCTTACCATGAAACCGTCAAAGCACATTCCCGCCGGACGGTAGATGAATATTATCTGGACCTGCGGAATTTCTTCCGCTACATGAAACAAATCCGTGATCCTGATCTTGCGGATCGCGCGCTGGATGAAATCGATATTATGGATGTGGATCTTCCGTTTGTGGCGTCCATCACGCTGACGGATATCTACGGCTACATGACCTACCTGAGCCGGGACCGCATTCAAAACCAAAACAGCCGCAGCCCGGAATACGGCCTGACGCCTGCTTCCCGGGCCCGGAAAATCGCCACGATCCGGTCTTTTTATAATTACCTGACCAATAAAATGCACCTACTTCGTGAAAATCCTGTCAAAGATATCGATTCTCCCAAGCTGAAAAAGACGCTCCCCAAGTATCTGACGCTGGAAGAAAGCGTCCAGCTGCTGGGGTCCGTGGATGGGAAAAATCAGGAGCGGGACTATTGTATTTTGACGTTGTTTCTCAACTGCGGATTGCGGATCTCAGAGCTGGTTGGGCTGAATCTGCAGGATATCCAGGGCGATGCGCTGCGGGTGCTTGGCAAAGGCAACAAGGTGCGGATCATCTACCTGAATGAAGCCTGCCAGAGCGCGCTACAGCAGTATCTGGCTGTGCGGCGTCCCATCCGCGGACGGGATGAAAACGCACTGTTTTTGTCCTCACAGAACGAGCGGATCAGCCGATCCACAGTCCATGCCATGGTCAAAAAGCGCCTGGGTGAAGCCGGACTGGACAGTCGGCAATATTCCTCCCATAAGCTCCGCCATACGGCGGCTACGCTGATGCTGCAAAACGGCGTGGATGTGCGCGCGGTTCAGGAAGTTCTGGGACACGATCACCTCAATACCACTGAGATCTATACGCATATCGACAATGACGCGCTGCGTGTGGCGGCAAAGGCCAATCCCCTGTCCCGGACATTCCGCGAAAAAAAGAAGAAAGACTAAATAAAAGGGGGACCGTCTTTAGACGCTCCCCCTTCTCTCCCCTTTCCTGCCGGCTTTGGCCCAGGGGAGAGATTTTTTATTTTATAGGAAAGATCGGTTTTCCGGTGGCAGTCTCCAAAAGAGCGCGGAATTGCTCGCAGTTTCCGCCGGTCAAAGAAGATTTGTCATAGATTTGAGCATGTTTTTGGCCTAAAATGAAGATAAAGTATCTGGGGGATTCCGCCACTGCTGCAATGGTCTCATAACTCCATTTTGTGGTGCTGATCTTCGACTTGGTGCAATACTGCTCCGGGGTGAATGTGGCGTCTACCTGTTCCGTGCCGGGCAGAACACAGCGGTATGCGATCCAGCCGTCCAGATGGTCCTCCAGGAGCCTTGTGACCAGCATGAAGATGGCCACAAGGCCGCAGATGATATTGGAAGAGGTCAGTGTGCCGTCCAGCGGGATGGCACACAAAATCCCCAGAAGCAGGACTGCATAGATCCAGATATGGAAAAAACGATTGCGTTTTTGATTGATCGTTTTGCGGCTGGCCCGCGCCATGATGGTCATTGCGGGACGGTCATAGGTGGTGTGCATTTGAAATTCCATGGGGTACCTCCCTGTTTGCAGATGGGGTTTGCCATATCTTTGAGACGGTTGGGAGGCCGATATAGATTCTTAATTTTTCTAAAGGATTAATAGAAGCAAAAAAGCACCGCCCGCAGGCGGTGCTTTTTCATGCTCACAGCAGACAGCTCCAATTCCATGCAGGGTACATAGGCATAGAACCGAGACGCCACACGGAGACGCCGGACACATCCAGCAGTGCGGCGGCTTCCATGGCTTTTTGCAGCGTATCTGCATTCTGATACCACAGGAAGTACCGGCTGCCATCCTCTGTGGTGTAGATGGCATAGGAGTGCTGGTAGGCATCAGACCAGCCCAGAACGGTATCGGCTTGCTGGAGCCGCTTGGACACAGTCTCGTTGGAGGGATAGACCGGTGTCCCGGAGACCAGCTTTCCGTTCCCGTCGATCTGCCAGGCTACATTTTTGCAGCTGAACCCCAGAACTACCTTGGAGCGGTCCTGCACACCGAAAGTGGCATCCGTGATGGCCATCAGAGAGTAGAATACCTGATCGATGGGCGCGGGGCATGCAGTTTGGTGATAGGTTGTCCCCTCGTATCCGGACAGGTCATGGGTATCATAATCGTAAGCCATCAAAATGACCTTGTCCGCCAGATCCCCGATGGCCCGGTAGTCGTAGCCGTCATAGTAGCTGCCGGTGGCGAGAGCAGGCTGCACACATACATACAAAGAGAGATCACGGGAATCCAGACTGTCCAAGTCTTCAGACAGCTGGCGCAAAAAGTCGGTAAAGTTGTCCCGGTCGGCTGCCCGCAGACCCTCGAAATCAATGGTGACGCCTGCGTAGGGATTTTTCCCAATGGCTTCGTAGGAAGCGGTCAGCTCTGCGACGATGGCTTCTGCGGCCTCCTGCCGTCCTGTTTCAGAAGAGAGCATCTCCCGCAGACTGCTCCCCTCCATGAATACGCTCAGATTCAGAGGCGTGCCGCTTGCGTCCAGAGAGTTGGTGACGCTTTCGTAGCCGTCAGGAATATAGTATATGTTTCCGCCTGCGGTGGTGGTCTCCAGTGAAGCGGAGGTCCCATCCCAGACCATGTGGCTCCAGCCTGCGCTGATGGCGTCCATATCCTGAGCATAGTTCAGCTGGCTGTAAGAAGAGATGGCGTAGAAGCCATGGACCCAGTCTGCTTTCTGGCCCAGCTTTTCATAGATCCGCACCAGCATGGCGGCTGCCTGGGCGCGGGTGGCGGTGGCATCAGGAGAAAACGTGGTATCAGACGTTCCCTTGGTCATGCCGATAGCGTAAGCCACGGCGATATACCCTCGCCCCTCCGCCACATCGGTAAAGGGCAGCGTGGAGGCGGAGTCGGCCAGCTTGGCAGCACCTTTCAGACCCAGGGCCCGGACCAGGATCTCCGCCATTTCCCCGCGGGTAATGGGATCTGAGGGGCGGAAAGGCTTGTCGGTATCCACCCAGTCGTGCTCTGCCGCGGCATCGATGGAGCTGTAATAGGCTTTGACGCTCTGGTAGTCCACCTGCATCGCTGCTGTGATGTGGCCGACCTGTGTCTCGTCATTTCCCTGGGGCAGCAGCATCCGATCCAGTACCGTGACGAACTGGGCCCGGGTCATGGGATCGGCATATCCGAAATTCTCTGTGCTGTATCCGTTCATCAGACCATAGTCCACAGCCTTCTGCACTTCCCCGGCCAGAGCACTGCCGGACGGGACATCTTGGTACACAGCGGCGGCGGGCACTGCGGCAGCAGCCAGCAGCGATGCGGAAAGCGCAAGAGAAAGCAGCTTTTTCATAGGCGAACCTCCTTTACCTGGTTGCGCCCATCATAATCCAATTTTTGGTTGAGTTCATGAACAAATCATGAACTCAGGGGCGCATGGTTCCCAGAATATGGAGATAGCGGAGCTTTTGGAAGGTGTAGGAGGCCAGCGTACGGCCCAGTGTATCATAGCTGTGGGCGGCCACCAGGATATTGTCCGGCCCGGCAGGAGTGCCTACAGCCAGGACCACAGGCGTGTGCTGAAAACCGGCTCCGTCGAAAGAAAGCTGCACCAGATCTCCCGGCAGCAGAGCCTCGGCCTGACAGGGTACGCCCACAGGGCCGGGAGACGATTTGCTGCGGGTCATGAAATTCCAGAAGTATCCTACACCGGTCCAGGCTGGGGCTTTTCGATTGGCGTCGATATAATACCACCCCAGGTTCGGTGTGTAGTTCATGAGCCTGCTGCCGGCATAGACGCATTGGGATGCAAAATTGGTGCAGTCACCGCCCAGCTTCTCATAGTCGTAATAGGCCGGATTTCGTTTGAGTGCCCACTGACGGGCATAGCGCACCACGGCGGTACGGTCATAATCCTGAACAAGACGCATGGTCTCCCCTCCCCTTTTTCCCAGACTATGCCCGGCAGGAATAGGAGGTTCCGGCAAAAAAGAAGAGACGCCGAAGCGTCTCTTCTTTTGAAAGATCGAAGCAAAGATCAGGCCTTGCCGTCGCAGCCCAGCACGTCGACGATCTTGTGAGCAACCAGCTCCTTGATAGCGGCGCGGGCGGGCTTGAGATACTCACGGGGATCGAACTTGTCGGGATGCTCGTTGAAGAACTGACGGATGGTGCCGGTCATGGCCAGGCGCAGATCAGAGTCGATGTTGATCTTGCACACGGCGCTACGGGCAGCCTGACGCAGCTGCTCCTCGGGGATACCCACGGCGTCGGGCATGCGGCCGCCGTTGGCGTTGATCATGCGCACGAAGTCCTGGGGCACAGAGGAAGAGCCGTGCAGCACGATGGGGAAACCGGGCAGACGCTTGACGACTTCGTCCAGGATGTCGAAGCGCAGGGGCGGGGGTACCAGCTCGCCCTTCTCGTTGCGGGTGCACTGAGCGGCGGTGAACTTATAGGCACCGTGGCTGGTGCCGATGGCGATGGCCAGAGAGTCGCAGCCGGTCTTGGCAACGAACTCCTCCACCTCTTCAGGATGGGTGTAGTGAGACTCCTCGGCGGAGACCTTCACGTCGTCCTCGATGCCGGCCAGAGCGCCCAGCTCAGCCTCGACCACCACGCCGTGGTCATGGGCATACTCCACGACCTTCTTGGTGATCTCGATGTTCTCGGCGAAGGGCTTGGAAGAAGCGTCGATCATGACGGAGGTGAAGCCGCCGTCGATGCAGCTCTTGCAGGTCTCGAAATCGGGGCCGTGGTCCAGGTGCAGGGCGATGGGGATCTCGGGGCACTCGATCACAGCGGCCTCCACCAGCTTGACAAGATAGGTGTGGTTGGCGTAAGCACGGGCACCCTTGGAAACCTGCAGGATCAGGGGAGCCTTCAGATCGCGGGCAGCCTCGGTAATACCCTGAACGATCTCCATGTTGTTGACGTTGAAAGCGCCGATGGCGTAACCGCCGTCATATGCTTTCTTGAACATTTCGGTAGTGGTAACCAATGCCATAAATGATCACTCCTCATCAATTTGTCCCGCCCCTTCGCCCGCTGTCCGACCAAATGGGGCCGGTTGTTAGCAGATTGTCAGATTGAACGATTCAAAAGGACGAAAACGATTTTCTTCTATGATAATATCACAGAAAAATTAAAATGCAAGTATTTACAATTCTTTTTTTCGATGATATGATATTTGTACATTATTCTGAGGAGGCTTTTCTCATGAGTGAACTGAAAGGCGCATGCATCGTCGGCCAGTCCGGCGGCCCCACTTCTGTCATCAACGCCAGCGTATACGGTGTAATCGACACCGCGCTGAAAAACCCTAATATCACCCGCGTTCTGGGCGCGGAACACGGCATCAAGGGCGTTTTGAACGACCGCCTGTTTGACATGGGCCAGGAGGACCCTGCCGAGCTGGAACTTTTGAAGTATACCCCCTCCTCCGCGCTAGGTTCCTGCCGCTATAAGATGGCCGATCCCGACGTGGACGATACCGATTATAAGCGCATTCTGGAGATCTTCAAGAAGTACGATGTCCGCTATTTCTTCTACAACGGCGGCAACGACTCCATGGATACCTGCAACAAGATCTCCAAGTATATGCAGAAGGTCGGCTATGAGTGCCGTGTGATGGGCGTGCCCAAGACCATCGACAATGACCTCTTCGGCACGGATCACTGCCCTGGCTTTGCTTCCGCCGCCAAGTATATCGCCACCAGCTGCATGGAGGTCTATCAGGACGCCCGCGTGTACGATACCGGCATGGTCTGCATCATTGAGATCATGGGACGTCATGCCGGCTGGCTGGCAGGTGCTGCTGCCCTGGCTACCGCTTACGGCGCTGGCCCCGATCTGGTGTATCTGCCCGAGGTGGACTTTGATATGGATCAGTTCCTGGCCGACGTGGATCGTATTTACAAGGAGAAGGGCAACTGCATGGTGGCCGTCTCCGAGGGCATCCACTACGCCGACGGCTCCTTCGTCTCCGAGGCCAAGACCTCTGCCACCGACGGCTTCGGCCATGCCCAGCTGGGCGGCCTGGCTGCCATGCTGGCCCAGGTAGTCAAGGAGAAGACCGGCGCCAAGGTGCGCGGCATCGAGCTGAGCCTGCTGCAGCGCTGCGGTGCTCACCTGGCCTCTGAGACCGATATTGAGGAGTCCTATATGTCCGGTAAGGCTGCCGTGGAGAATGCGGTTGCCGGCATTACCGACAAGATGGTGGGCTTCGAGCGCACTTATGAGGATGGCCAGTATGTCTGCAAGACCAAGCTGCTGGGCCTGACGGATGTTGCCAATACCGAGAAGAAGGTGCCCCTGGAGTGGATCAACGCCGCCCATAACGGCGTGGAGAAGCCCTTCATCGACTACGTGCTGCCTCTGATCCAGGGCGAGCCCAAGCTGCCCAAGCAGGATTCCCTGCCCCGTTTTGCCAAGCTGAAGAAGGTCCTGGCAAAGTAATTTGCATCAACGGAATTAAAAAAGACGGACGCTAATGCGTCCGTCTTTTTTTGGGGTTATACAAATAACTCGTGCAATTGATCTCTGGTTAACCATGGCTTTTTTCTGTGGATCATGCTATGACAATTTGAACAAAGAAGGATGATATCATCAATTTTTGTGCGCTCATTTGGTTGTAGCTGTGAGACTGGTTTTACATGATGACCTTCAATAAAATTTTCTCCAAGGTCGCCATATTTTTCCTTGAAGTCAAAACCACATGCTTCACAATAAAATCTGCCATGTAGAGCAAAAAAGCGTTCCTTCGCTTTTGAAATGACCTGATGGTTTCTTTCTCTTAAAATGTGCCGTTTCAGCATTGGCCGTCCCTCAGAAAAGGAGGAATCGTCCTGAGTGAAATCCATGGTTTCCTCTGTAGGGATAAAATCACGTAGGCCCCAGACACCAGCACCGAGTCCATGAACAGAATAGAACAAATCATTTCGACCGCCATATGCTTTTGAATCGGAGGAAAATCGCTCTAATGTACCCCGGACAGTTGCTGTCCAATTTGGAGAAAGATTCACTTGTGAGTGGTTTTCAATATAATCGTATATCTCCTGCAAAGGCGCTTCTCCTCCAAGATGTGATAAGGCAACTTGAATCTCATCTTTCCAGGCCAAAAAATCTTCTCCCTGCTAATTGTTATTTATTCTTTTGATAGATGGCCCACAGTCCGTCCATCAGCAGATACTTGTCGTAAATGATGTGGTTGCGGCAGTATTTGACGATGACCGGCGCATTGCCGCCGGTCGCCACTACGGTCACTTCCTTTCCAGGAAATTCCGCGCGGATGCGGTCGATGACCCCGTCCAGCATACCGGCGGTGCCATAGACGATGCCGGAGCGCATGCAGTCCTCCGTAGTCTTGCCGATGAGCGTTTTGGGGTGCTGCAGCGAAATGGCTGGAAGCTGGGCTGCCCGGCGGCTGAGGGCCTCCAGAGAAACATTGACGCCAGGCAGCAGCAGACCGCCCTCATAGCTGCGCCCCTGTCCGATGACGCCGATGGTGGTGGCGGTGCCCATGTCGATGGTGATGATGGGTGGATGGAACTTCTCCAGAGCGGAAACGGCGTCCGCCACGATATCCGCGCCCACCTGGCTCTGCACGGCCAGACGGATGTTCAGCCCGGTCTTTACGCCCGGGCCTACTACCATGGGCGGTTTTCCCAGCAGGCGGGTGAGCGCCTTTTCCATCATGAAATTCAGCGGCGGCACCACACTGCATAAAATGGCGCCGGTGACATCTGCAAAGCTGAAATGGTACAGCGCGAACAGATTCATCAGGTCGATGCTGATCTGATCCGCTGTTTTGCGGCTGTCCGTGTCCAATGCGGCCAGGAACTGCAGATTTTTTTCCCGGTCAAACAGGCCGACAGAGGTGTTGGAGTTGCCTACATCAATGGCCAGCAGCATGTAGATTCCCCTTCCCGGTTCAGAGTTGTTTTTTCTATGGTATCACGATGAAAGGGTTCTTGCAAGGCTCCCTGCTTCAGCTTTTTTTGTCTGGGGATTGTATTCGTACATATGTTTTTGTATAATGATATCGAATTGGGAGGTGGTGGGTGATGGAATTTCCCTATGGAGAACAGGAACTGACGCATTTACGCGCCAAGGACCGCAAGCTGGGCGCAGCCATTGATCGCATCGGCCATGTGCACCGGGAGATGGAGCCGGATCTCTTTGCCTCGGTCATCCATCATATCATCGGACAGCAGGTGTCCATGGCGGCGCAGAGGACGGTTTGGGAACGGCTCCGGCAGGCGGCAGGCACGGTTACAGCGGAAACCATCCTTGCCATGGGCCGGGAGCAGCTGCAAAGTTTTGGCATGACATACCGGAAAGCGGACTATATTCTGGATTTTGCAGAAAGAGTCCATTCCGGCGTGTTTGATCTGGAGAAGCTGTATACCATGGACGATGAGGAGGTCAAGGCGTCTCTTTCTTCCCTGCGGGGCATTGGCCCGTGGACTGCGGAGATGCTGATGCTCTTCAGCATGGGGCGGCCGGATATCGTCAGTTACGGGGATCTGGCCATCCTGCGTGGGATGCGGATGCTCTATGGACGAAAGACCATCGACCGTGCGGCGTTTGACCGGTATTGCAGACGCTACTCCCCTTACGGGACCACAGCCAGTCTCTATCTTTGGGCCATTGCCTGCGGTGCCCTGCCGGAGCTTCGGGACCCGGCGGCACCAAAACAGAAAGGAGCGAAAAAAGCACCATGACGGATTTGATTCAGTATGCCTCCCCTGTGGGTACCATCTATTTGGCTGCAGAGGACGGTGCGCTGACGGGCCTTTGGATCGAGGGGCAAAAATACTTTGCGGCCACGCTGGACCAGAAGCAGACCCAGAAGCGGGAATCTGCACCACTGCTTGCCGCCAAGCAGTGGCTGGACGCTTATTTCCAAAAGGCTCCCCTCCCTCCCCTGCCGCCGCTTGCGCCCAAAGGCAGTGTGTTTCGCCAGGAGGTCTGGAAGCTGCTTTTGGAGATCCCCTATGGAAAGACCACAACCTATGGCGCACTGGCGCAGACCCTGCGCAGCCGCGGGATCTCCGCCGCCGCCCAGGCGGTGGGCGGCGCTGTGGGACACAATCCCATCTCCATCATCATTCCATGCCACCGGGTGGTGGGCGCCGACGGGAGCCTGACAGGCTACGCCGGAGGCGTGCGGATCAAGCGCCGTCTGTTGGAGCTGGAGGAATGTGACATGGAGGGATTGTATATTCCAAAGCGCGGTACGGCACTTTAAACGCAAAATAAAAGGAACACCAGCGGTCCGCCGGTGTTCCTTTTTACTCAAAGGATGATGCAGATGAGTCCGCCGCTTCCCTCGTTGATGATGCGCTCCAGGGTCTCCCGCAGTTTTTTGCGTGCATCCTCCGGCATCCGCTTGAGCTTGGTTTGCAGATCCTCGCTGACCAGTTCATGGAAGCTGCGCCCGAAGATATTGGACTGCCAGATTTTGCTGGTGTCTCCCTCGAACTCCTGCAGCAGGTAGTTCACCATGTCCTCGGACTGCTTTTCGTTCCCCACGATGGGGCTGACGGCGGTTTCGATGTCCGCCCGGATCATATGGATGCTGGGGGCGCTGGCTTTGAGCCGAACACCGTAGCGTCCGCCCTGTTTCATGATCTCCGGCTCCTCTAGCTTCAGTTCATCGATGCTGGGAACCACGATGCCGTATCCGGTCTCCCGCACATCCCGCAGGGCGCCGGCCACCTTGTCGTATTCGTTCTTGACTGCAGCCAGACGAGTCAGCAGGCTCATCAGGTCTCCGTCATCCCCCACCTCAAAGCCGGACTGCTCGGAGAGTGTTTTGTAGAACAGTTCCCGCGGCAGGCAAAGCTTGGCGGTGGCGACGCCGGTGCCAAGGTCGATGGCGGTGACCGTGGACTCGCTGATGTCGCCCCCGGTCCCCAGCGCAGCGACCACACCCTCCACCTGGCGGATATGGCGCAGAGAGACAGTCCCCTGCCGAATGGCCTCGTAGAGACTGGCCTTGATGGGATGCTCCTGCGGCAGCGCGTCTACCCACGGCGGCAGGAACAGATCCAGCTCCTGCAGGGGAAATTCGTAGAGCACGGCCTTGAGGATGTCCGTCACATCTTCTTCATCCAGCTCCAGACAGTTGACCGGCACGCAGTTGACCTGGTAGCGGCCGGCGATATCCTTGGCAATGGCAGCAGCCCGCTCACTTTTGGGTGCCTGGGAGTTGAGCAGGACGATGAAGGGCTTTCCCAGCTCCTGCAGCTCCCGGATGACGCGTTCCTCTGCCTCCAGGTAGTCCTCCCGGGGAATTTCAGAGATGCTGCCGTCCGTGGTGACGACGATGCCGATGGTGGAGTGCTCGGCGATGACCTTGCGGGTGCCCACCTCTGCCGCCTCGGTCATGGGGATCTCGTGGTCAAACCAGGGGGTGGTGACCATGCGGGGGACGTCCTCTTCGTACTGGCCGATGGCACCCCGGACCATATACCCCACGCAGTCAATGAGCCGCACGGAGAATGCGGCGCCTCCGTCCAGCTGGATCTGGGCAGCCTCCTCGGGGACGAACTTCGGCTCCGCGGTCATGATAGTGCGGCCGCTGCCGCTTTGGGGAAGCTCATCCCGGGCCCGCTCCTTGCGGTAGACATTTTCAATATTCGGAATGACCTGGGTTTCCATAAAGCGCTTGATAAAGGTGGACTTCCCCGTCCGCACCGGGCCAACCACACCGATATAGATATCTCCGGCGGTGCGGGTGGCAATATTTTGATAGATGGTTGAATTCATAGCATCCCGTCCTTTTTCCGCTCCATAGTCATGTTCCATCTCTATGTGAGAGCGGGGTTACCTATGACGGCCCGTCTATTTTTCTGTGCAATATATATAAAAACTGCTAAAATAAATATGGTTTGGTTGGACGAAATTTGCATTTACAGGAACGATTTAGTATGGTAAACTGCTAATGTATTAAACGAGCGGCAACGCCGCAGACAATGGAGGATTGGATATGAAAAAGTTGATGGCTATGTTGCTGGCTTCTGCGATGGTATTTTCTCTGGCTGCCTGCGGAGCGTCCGAAGATACCGAAAACAAGGACACCCTGAAAATTGGCTTTACCTATTTTGAGCCGATGAATTACCTGGACGATCAGGGCGAGTTTGTTGGATTCGAGACTGAGTTCGCTACGGCTGTATGTGAACAGATGGGCGTCAAGCCGGAATTTGTGGAGATCAACTGGGATAGCAAGGTCATGGAGCTGGAATCCAAGAATATCGACTGCATCTGGAACGGAATGACCATTACGCCTGAATTGCAGGAGGCGCTGACGATCTCCGACCCCTATATTAAAAACTATCAGGTGATCGTGATCCGCAGCGAGAATGCTGATCTCTACACTGATACGGCTAGCCTGGCAGGCAAGACCGTGGAGGCTGAGGCCGGTAGCGCAGGTGAGGCTGCCATCGCGGATGACGAGAACTTGTCCCAGGCTACTTATGTCTCCGTTACCAAGCAGACGGATGCTCTGCTGGAAGTCAAGACGGGCGCAGCCGACGCGGCAGTGATGGACTTTGTTTTGGCCAATGCGCTGGCAGGCAAGGGTGATTATTCTGATCTGATGGTAATTCCCGGTCTTGAGCTGTCTGTGGAAGAGTACGGTGTCGGCTTCCGCAAGGATGATACTGAGCTGGCCGGAAAAGTCAATGATGCCATGCAGGCACTGATCGACGATGGCACGCTGAGCACGTTGGCTGAAAAATATGGACTGGCTGAGCTGCTGCTGGCCAATCAGTGATCCGAGAACCAGTACGAGGCAGAGAGATACGTCTCTCTGCCCTGTGCTTGCCTGGGGAACACTGAGGAAGGAGTAAACAACTGTTATGGATTTTCAAACCGTTAACCTGCTGCTGGGCAAGAGCTTCTTATATAACCTTGAAATTTTTTCCGTTACGCTGCTTTTGTCCTTGCCGCTGGGATTGCTGATCTCTTTCGGCACCATGAGCCGCTGGAAGCTTGTGAGCGGTGTTGCAAAGCTGTATGTCTATCTCATGCGCTCCACGCCCCTGATGCTGCAGTTGGCCATTGTCTATTATCTCCCGGGCTTTCTGAATCCCGGACACATGCTGCCGAAAGTGACGGCTGCGTGCTTGGCCTTTGTCCTTAATTACGCAGCCTACTTCTCCGAGATTTTCCGGGGCGGGATCCAGGGCGTCCCTGCGGGACAGCGGGAAGCCGGCGAGGTACTGGGCATGAGTAAGCGTCAGATCTTTTTCAAGATTACCTTGCTGCAAGTCATCAAGCGGATCGTCCCTCCCATGGGAAATGAGGTCATTACACTGATTAAGGACACTTCTTTGTCCAACTTCATTATGGTCAAAGAGATCATCGCTATGGCAAAGGACTTCGGCAATCAGGCTATGATTTGGCCGCTGTTCTATGCTGGCTTGTTCTTCCTGGTGTTCAACGGTATTGTGACACTGCTGTTGGGCCTGCTTGAAAAGAAACTGGATTATTTCCGTGCTTAAGGAGGTGCCGAGATGTCTATTTTGGAAGTACGAAATATTGAAAAACACTTCGGCGCTACCAAGGTGCTGAAGGATATCAGCTTTACATTGGAAGAGGGACAAGCCATTTCCATTATCGGTTCCTCCGGCAGCGGCAAGACCACGCTTCTGCGGTGCCTGAATTTCCTGGAAAAGCCGGACAGCGGCACTATTTCAGTCCGAGGAGAGACGCTCTTTGATGCCGCCGATCCCAAGACCCAGCAAGAGAGCCAGATCCGGCAAAAGCGGCTGCACTTCGGTCTGGTGTTCCAGAACTTCAACCTTTTCCCTCAGTATACAGCCTTACAGAATGTGACCCTGGCCCGGGAACTGCTGGCCAAGGAGCGGGGCGGCGAGAGCCGGGAGGCCATCGAAAAGGCCGGCTTGGAACTGCTGGATCAGATGGGGCTTGCGGACCGGGCCGGACACTACCCCCATCAGCTCTCCGGCGGACAGCAGCAGCGGGTAGCCATTGCCCGGGCGCTGGCGCTGCACCCGGATATTCTTTGCTTCGATGAGCCCACTTCGGCGCTGGACCCGGAGCTGACCGGTGAGGTGCTGCGGGTCATCCGCTCCCTGGCGGAGCAGAAAACCACCATGATCATCGTGACCCATGAAATGGCCTTTGCGCGGGATGTGGCGGACCAGGTGATCTTCATGGACGGCGGCGTCATCGTGGAGCAGGGTGATGCCCGTCAGGTGATCGACCACCCCAGAGAAGAGCGGACTCGCCAGTTCCTCTCTCACTATACGGAATCCTGAAAAAAGGAAGCGGACACTTGGTCCGCTTCCTTTTTTGTACATTCAGGCCCGCTTTCTGGGAATCAGCAGCAGCGTATCCCGGGGAAGATCCTCTTCCGTTTCCAGCTGGTTTGCGCTGAGAATGGTGGAGATAGTGGTGTTGTACCGCTTGGCCAGGTCCCAGGGACTCTCCTGCTGTCCCAGCTGCCGCAGCACCAGAGACGGAGCCCCGGCCAGGTCCTTGGGAGAATCCGTGTCCACCCGCACGGCAGAGATGCAGACCTTTTTGGTCTGGGATGCCGCTTCGATCTGGAACTCCACAGGAAAACGCACTTCGATCCCGCGTTCCGTGAGGCTGCCCTGGGGCTCCTCGGCGCAGATGGCCCTGGCAAACACCCGGCAGTCCCCGGGAAGATCTGTCTGACAGGAGACTTCCACGCCCCGTTCAGCCATCAGCGGCGTGCCTCCCTCATCCAGGTACAGTGCCCGTACGAATACAACGGTGCGCAGAACCGTTCCGCCTCCCTCCCGGCTTACGGCCACGGTGCCGCAGTCCGCCTGCACGGAGAGAATGTCCTCTGCCACTACGCCGATCTCCAGGGATTCCCGGACGTTCTGGCGGCGGTGGGTGGATTCCCAGTAGGTCACAAGGGACATGGGAGAAGCGTCGTAGGTGAGCTCGTAAGCAGTGGAGTATAGATCCCGCAGCAAGGTCAGCTCCTCTTCCCTGCGTACCAGTGCCGTGGCATGCAGATAGAGCGTTACCGCCAGCTGGCGCCCTTCCGGATCGCCGCCGTCGATTTGCAGGTCGGCGCCGGTCAGCTGCAGGCGGACCGTGGCGGAGGAGCCCTCCTGCGCGCCCTCCACCTCCATGATCTGAGAGAACGGCAGTTCTCCGGAAGTGGAGCAATACTGCCCCTGGGCGGTGCGATAGAGCAGGCAGATGCGGAACACACCCTTGAAAAGGAGCTTACTGCCTACCAGCTTGGTCTCGGTCACGCAGCCGCGCACCTGAGAGGAGAGGATCTCTGCGGCGCCCTCCCGCCCCGGGGAAAGATTCATTTCCTCAGAGAAGGTGAAGTCCTTTTCCGCCACATGGGTCAGAAGCGTTGCCCGCTGCCGCTCCCGTCGCTTTTCCACGCACAGCTCCGGTGCGGTCTCCACATCGGGACAGACCCGCAGGGCTGTCCGCTGGTAGGTGGTCACCCGCGCCACCAGCTTACAGTGGGTAAAGACCTTCCGGGGATTGAGCATCCGGCTCTCCAGCATCTCCGGCTCGACTTCTGCCGTGAGATAGGCGCACTCCGGCAGCGCTTCGCTCTCCACGCTGAAGGGAATGGCGAATTCCAGGGATCGGATGCCGCCCTCCCCCTCCGGCGTGTACAGGACTGTTACGCGCACCGTTCCGGAGAGAGTAGCCTTTCCGTCCCGAAAATCCCGGCCGTGAAGAAAGACCATCCCTTCCGTGTCGATGATACGGGCCATGTCCGGGCAATAGTCCGGTACGATCGTCTCGGCAGTCTCCTCCGCTGTCAGCGTGGTTTCCGTCCCCGCTTCGTATGTATCAAAGCTTTGTTTTTTTAATTCCAGTTCCATGTCGCGTCCATCCTTTCCCGGCCGTTCACACTGAGATGTTGCTCCAGTGTATGCTCGCCGGGACGCGCTTATGCGCCTACGTGGAAGATCCGGCGCAGGATGCCCCGCAGTGCCTTGGGGGATTTCCATACCACGATATTCATCTCTTTGCCTCCTTCCCTATCTGCGGCAGCAGGCGCAGCCGCAGGCGATCAGCAGCATGGCCACCAGAAACAGCAGCGCGCCCACCGGGAAGATCGCGGCGATCAGGATCCCGGCGCCCAGCGCCACGGCAAAAATACCCAACAGATGGCAGCCGCCTCTGCGAAACATATCACCCGCCCCCTCTCTGGTATCAGTATAGCGTCAGTGGCTGTCCTCCGTGCGGAACAATCCAAAGAAAAAAGGACCGTGCGCAAGGCACGGTCCTCCTGTTATTTTTTTCGTTCCTGCCAGGCACGCAAAGGCTTGAGCTCTTCATAGAGCCGCACATAGCTTGCGTGGCGGCTTTGCTGGATCTTGCCGCTGCGCAGCGCATCCAGCACGGCACAGCCGGCTTCCTTGGTGTGGCTGCATCCCACAAAGCGGCACTGACCTAGGTAGGGCTCAAACTCCCGGAAGGTCTCCGGAAGATGCTCCTTCAGCTCCAGATTCAACTCGTCTGTCTCGAAGGAGGAAAAGCCCGGAGAATCCACCACATCCGCTCCGCAGGAGAGGTGATAGAGCTCCACGTGGCGGGTGGTATGCCGTCCGCGGCCCAGTGCGTCGCTGACCTCTCCCACCTGCAGGCGGAACTCGGGCTCCAGTGCGTTGAGGATGCTGGACTTTCCTACGCCGGAGTTACCTGTAAAGGCGGAAAGCTTTCCAATGATCGCCTCCCGCAGACGGTCCAGCCCCTCCCCTGTCTCTGCGCTGAGACGGAGCGTAGGGATGCCGGAGGCGGTGTAGATGCGGTACAGCTCCTCCGCCGGGTCCAGATCACATTTATTGAGGACCACCAGCACGTCGCAGTGTTTCAGCGCGGCGATGGCGGTCACCCGGTCGATGAGGAACGGGTCGGTGCGGGGAATAGCACCGGAGCCGATGATGACCAGCTGGTCGATGTTGGCCACCGCCGGGCGGGCAAAGGCGTTGCGCCGGGGAAGGATCTCCTCCACGAAACCCTCACCGCCGCCCAGCTCCCGGACTTCCACCCAGTCCCCCACCAGGGGGGACTGGCCTGTTTTGCGGAACTTTCCCCGGGCACGGCAGGTGAGCACCTCCGTGCCGGTATTGACATAATAGAAGCCGCTGAGGGCCTTTTGAATCCGTCCTCTTGCCATATCAGTCAAATTGCACGTCCTGTGCCTGCTCCAGATCCTCTTCTCCGTCGATGTAGACCTGGACATGCTGGATGCCGGAGCCGGTCAGGGAGACGCTGATGCTGCCCTGGGCGCAGGAAACATGCTTGTTGTACTGCTCTTCCCCGTCCACGGTGACCCACACATCCACGCTCTCACGTCCATCCTGGGGCAGCATGACGGAAATGGTGCGGGACTGGCTGGGAGCGAGACCGGAGCTGACCTTGAACTTGATGGTATCGCCCTCGGTGACTTCTGTGCCGGACTCGATGCTCTGCCACAGGATCTCGCCGGCAGGCTTGTCGCTGTCCACGATCTCAATGTCGGCATCCGTGCAGGTGAGCTTCCAGGTGGTCTTGAGCTGCTCACGGACCTTGTCGATGTTCTGTCCCACGAACGGAGGTACCGGGAACTGCTCCAGCTCCGGGCCCTTGCTCACGTAGACCTTGATGGTATCACCCTTTTTCAGCGTGGCACCCTCGGCGGGGTCTGTGCGGATCACATAGCCGCTGGAGATCTCATCGGAGAACTCCTGATACTCCACAGAGGCGTCGATGATCAGATCCAGGTCGTTTTCCCGGCTGAGGGTCTTGAGGGTCAGAATAGCAGTCTGGGCCTCCTGATTTACCACGTTCACCATCTCGCCGGTGTTCTCGCCCAGGCTGACGGTGACTTCGATCTTCAGATTGTCGCCTTTGCGGCGCTCACCGGCGTTCGGGGTCTGGCGCATGATCTCGCCCTCGTCGTATTCGTCGCTGTAGTCAGAGGCGGCTTCCGTGACGGTGAAGATCCCGTCGATCTCCGGCATGGCCAGCGCCTCCTCCATGGTCTTGCCCAGCAGATTGGGCACTTCATAGTCCGTGGGAGCGGGATTGCCGAAAGAGGAGAAGATCACCTTGAACAGCACGACCACCAATACCAGAGCCGCCACACAGGCACCGGCAATGGCAGCGGTGCGCTTGTGATTTTTGGGGCGGCGGGGTTCGTCGTCATAGTCCCGATACCGCTCCGGCTCCCGGCGATGGGTTGCATGGCTGGATTCCAGAACATGAGCCCCGGTGGTGCGAAGCGGACGGGTAGGCTCATCCTCTTCCGTGGGACGCAGATCCTCCAGCTCAAAATCCAGGCTGACGCCGGGATTTTTGCGGAAGGCCTCCAGATCGGCGATCATGGCGTCGGCAGAGGCATAGCGCTTGTCCAGCTCCGGAGCCATGGCTTTCATGCAGATCAGTTCCAGCTGCTGGGGGATCTCGGGATTGATCTCTCTGGGAGCCAGCGGGATGGAGCTGAGGTGCTGGATGGCCACGGACACGGCGCTGTCCCCTTCAAAGGGCAGGCGGCCTGTGAGCATTTCATAGAGCACCACGCCGGCGGAATAGACATCGCTGCGGGCGTCGGTGCGGTCTCCCCTGGCCTGTTCGGGAGAGATATAGTGTACGGAGCCCAGGGCTTCCTGGGTCAGCGTCTGGGCGGAGTTTTCCAGGCACGCGATGCCGAAATCGGCAACCTTTACGCTGCCGTCCCGCAGGACCATGACGTTCTGGGGCTTGATATCCCGGTGGACGATGCCGCGGCTGTGGGCGTGACTGAGGCCCCGCATGATCTGGGTGATGAAGTGCAGAGACTCCCGCCAGTTGAGCTGTCCCCGCTTTTCCATATATTGCTTGAGGGTGATACCGTCGATGAGCTCCATGACGATATACTCGATGTCGCCGCCCCGGGACACGTCATAGACAGAGACGATGTTGGGGTGGGACAGCTGCGCGACCGCCTGGGACTCGGCGTTGAACCGGCGGCGGAAATCCTCGTTCTGCGCAAGGTCGCTTTTGAGGATCTTGATGGCCACCAGGCGGTTGAGGCGGTGACACTTTGCCTTATATACCACGGCCATACCGCCCGTACCGATCCGCTCCAGGATCTCGTAGCGGTTGTCCAGCATTTTACCAATGTACTGATCCATATACCTGCACCTCCCTCTTACGCCATCCGCATCAGCACGGCGGTCACATTGTCCGAGGCTCCGTTGGCCTTGGAAATGGCCAGCAGGCGATCCATGCAGGTGGCAAGATCGCCGCCGTGGAGCACTTCAAACAGCATTTCCTGATCCGTGACGGTTTCCACCAGCCCATCAGAGCACAGCAGCAGGAAATCCCCCGCCGCCATGGGACATATGTACCCATCGCTAAGGGCAGACATGTCAGGGCCCAGCGCGCGGGTGATCAGGTTGCGGTTGGGATGATGGCGGGCTTCCTCCGGGGTAATGTCCCCGCGGTCCACCATGCTCTCCACCAGGGAGTGGTCCTTGGTAACGCGGGAAATCCCGTCGGCGGAGATGTGATAGGCGCGGCTGTCTCCCACGTTGGTGACCACGGTGCCCTTGTCGTAACTCACAGCAGAGACCAGCGTGGTGCCCATGCTGCGGCAGTCCATAGAGGCCTGCGCGGCCTGCCGGATGGCCCGGTTGGCAACAGACACGGCATAGGCGGAAACTTCCTTGAGCTGCTCGGGGCTCATGCCCGGGCGCAGCTGCTTTTTCATTTCCGACACAAAGGTCTCCACTGCAATGTGGCTGGCCTGCCGGCCGCCTGCGGGACCGCCCATGCCGTCGCACACCACGCACAGGGTATATCCACTCTCCGGCAGCTGCTCTACGGCATAGTCATCCTGGTTTTCTTTTCGCACGAGACCCACATCGCTCATGCTCCATACTTCCATCATTGGGAATCCTCCCCTTTCCTAGCTTCCTCCATGGCTTTGCGGCGAAGCTGGCCGCAGGATGCGTCGATGTCTCCGCCCAGGCTGCGCCGTACGGTGGCGGTCAGGCCGTGGGACTCCAGACGCTTTTGAAACGCCGCGATCCGCCGGGACGGCTTGAAGGGACTCTCTACCACATCATTGAGCGGAATGAGATTCACATGTCCCGGCATGCCGCGGAGGTTTTTGGCGATCAGATCTGCCTGCCAGTCGTGGTCATTGACACCGTCGATCATGGCGTACTCAAAGGAGATGCGCCGACCGGTCTTGCGGAAATAGTCATGACAGGCGGCAAACAGCTCCTCCACCGGGTAGGCGCGGTTGATGGGCATGATCTTGGAGCGGGTCTCATTGTCCGGCGCGTGCAGCGAGACGGAAAGCGTCAGCTGAAGGCCCAGATCGGACAAAAGGCGGATGCCGGGGATCACGCCGCAGGTGGAAAGAGAGATGTGGCGCATGCCGATGTTCATACCGTCGGGGTGATTCACCAGCTCCAGGAATTTGCGTACCGTGTCCAGATTGTCCATGGGTTCTCCGATGCCCATCAATACGATGTTGGAGATCTCCAGACCGGAATCCAGCTGGGTGAAGAGCACCTGGTCCAGCATTTCCGCTGGGGTCAGGTCACGCACCTTTCCGGCAATGGTGGACGCACAGAAAGCGCAGCCCATCCGGCAGCCCACCTGGGAAGAGATGCACACGGTATTGCCGTGGTGATAGCGCATGAGAACGGATTCGATGCAGTTCCCGTCCGCCAGTTCCCAGAGGTACTTGATGGTCCCGTCCAGACGGGATACCTGCTTTCTGGCCACCTTGGGCGGCGTCAGGATGCAGGCCTCTGCCAGCTGATCCCGCAGGGACTTTGGGAGATTGGTCATCTCGGAGAAAGAACGGGCGCCCTTATGGAGCCAGGTAAATACCTGCTTGGCCCGGTAGGCCGGCTGTCCCATGGATTGGAGGACGTCGCCGACCTCCTGCAGGGACATGGATTTTATGTCGATCATATGGACTCCTCAAGAATGCCGCCGCATGCGGCAGATGTAAAAACCGTCCGTCTGGTGGCGCTGGGGCCACAGGGTGATCTGCCCGTCGGAAACGGTGCCGAACGGCTGCGGCAGCGGAATAGCCTCCCGCTGGAACGATTCGTGCTCCGCCAGGAAGGCGTCGGTGATCTGCTGGTTTTCCTCCGGCAAAATGGTGCAGGTGGAATAGACCAGCAGTCCGCCCGGCCGTACATAGCGGGCTGCATTTTCCAGCAGGGCGCTCTGGATCACCGGCAGGGCAAACAGGTCGTCGGCTTTCTTGTAGCGCACATCCGGCTTTTTGCGGATGATGCCCAGGCCGGAGCAGGGGGCGTCCACCAAAACGGTGTCGAAAGCGGCCTCCCACTTGGGCTCGAATCGGCGGCCGTCTGCGGCGGCGGTTTCCAGGCAGGTGATCCCCAGGCGTGCGGCGCCCTCCCGGATGCGGGAGAGCTTGCGCTCATGGAGATCGCAGGAGGTGATGGAACCTACATCGCCCATGGCAATGGCGGCGGAGAAGGATTTTCCGCCCGGTGCTGCGCACATGTCCAGCACCCGCTGGCCCGGCACCACCTGCGCGGCAAGAGACACCAGACTGGCGGCCGGGTCCTGCACCAGGAAGAGACCTTCCTGGAAAGCGGGCAGCGCAGTGAGATCGCCGGTGCCGGAAAGTTCCAGGCAGCCGGGCACCCAGGAATGCTCCCGGACCGTGATCCCCGCGCTCTCCAGCATGGTGCGAAGGGCCTGTGGCGTGGTCTTCATGGTATTGACCTGTACAGTCATGGGAGCCACGGAGTTGTTGATGCGCAGGTACTCCTCAGTCTCCTCCGGACCCAGGACCGGCAGCAGCCGCTTGATGAGCCAGCGGGGGTGACTGTACCGGATGGACAGTGTGCGCAGGATATCCCCTTCCGGAATGGGCGGGAGGGAATGCTTGTTCTGGGAGACTTTACGCAATACGGCGTTCACAAGTCCTGCAGCAGAGCCGCGCTTGAAAAGCCGCGCCAGCTCCACAGACTGGTTTACCGCGGCGTAGTCGGGGACCTTGTCCAGATACAGGATCTGATAGGCGCCCAGCCGCAGGATCTCCAGTAGCGGCGGCTGCAGGTGATCGGTGCGCTGGCTGCAATAGGCGCCCAGGTAATAGTCCAGCAGGAACTGGTTTTGCAGCACGCCATAAACCATGCGGCTGCATAAGGCAGCATCGGCGGCGGAGAGTCCGTCTCGCTGGATCTGGGCTTTCAAAGCCGCGTCGGCCCATGCATCCTTGGTGCGGCATCCGATCAGCACGCGCAGGGCTGTTTCACGGGCGTTGCTCATTGCCTGCCACCTCCCTGCTCCCGGTTATTCCGTCCTGCAAAGATCAGGACGAAACGCAGCAGCTGCAGGGCGGACATGAGCAGCGCGGCCACATAGGTCATGGCAGCGGCCCGCAGAACCCGGCGTGCACCGACCAGCTCGTCGTCCCAAAGGAGAGACTGGGATTCCAGCGTCTCCAGAGCCCGGTGAGAGGCGTTGAACTCCACGGGCAGCGTCACCAGCTGGAAGAAAGTGGTCAGAGAAAAGAGAATGATGCCCGCCAGGAACATGGCCTGGCTGTACAGCAGCATACCCGCAAAAAGCAGCAGGAACGAGAATTTGGAGCCGATCTGCGTCAGAGGGAGGATGGCCGTCCGCAGGCGCACAGGGCCATAGCCCAGAGCGTACTGCACAGCGTGGCCTGCCTCGTGGGCCGCGACGCCCACCGCTGCAATGGTAGGGGCACCGTATACGGATTCGGACAGGTAAATGGTATTGTCCCGGGGGTCATAGTGGTCGGTCAGGTGTCCGCGGGTGGTGCGTACAGGCACATCGTAGATTCCGTGGGCCCGCAGTACTGCCTCCGCCGCCTGTGCACCGGTCAGATGCCGGCGGTTATTCACGGCGCTGTACCGCCGGAAGTTTCCGCTTACCTGGAACTGGGCCCACAAAGAGAGGGCCAGAACAGGGATCAGCAGCAGGACATAGATGTTGTTGGCAAGAAAGTCGCCGTAACCGTGGTAGCCGTAGCCATAACCATAACCGTAGTAATAGGGCATAGAAAACCTCTCAGTTTAAATTTTGCGTTACACGTCCATGGGGTGACCCAGCAGGTATGCCGCAGCCGCCATGCGCTTGCCGCCCTCGGCCTGCAGCTCGGTGATCAAGAGGCTGTTTCCATCGCCGCAAGCCACCTCGATCCCCCGCTTTCCGGCGGAGAGAACGGTGCCGGGCGCCTTGTCCGTGGCGGTGCCGGGCGCGGTCTTGTAGACCTTGAACCGCTGGCCCTGCAGCTCCGTTGCTGCACAGGGCCAGGGGATCAGGCCCCGGACCTGGCAGGAGATCGCCCGTGCCGGGCGGCTCCAGTCGATGGGAGACATGTCTCTGGAGAGCATGGAGGCGTAGCTTTGCAGTGATTCATCCTGCGGCGTACGGGAGGCGGTGCCGTTTTCCAGCGCACGGATGGCGTCGGACAGGGCGTCTGCACCCAGCTCCGCCAGCCGGCCGGTCAGGGACAGGGCGTCCTCCTCTTCTCCAATGGGAGTGGACACCTGGCAGATCACATCGCCTGCATCCAGCTCCTTGGCCATATACATGATGGAGACACCGGTTTCGGTCTCGCCGTCCAGAATGGCCCAGTTGATGGGCGCGGCGCCCCGGTATTTGGGCAGCAGGGACGAGTGAACGTTGATGGCGCCGTAAGGCGGGAACTGCAGGATCTCCTCCGGCAGGATCTTGCCGTAGGCAGCCACCACAATCAGCTCCGGGGAAAGCTCCCGGATGATGGACATGGCTTCCCCGTCCCGCATTTTCAGCGGCTGATAGACCGGCAGGTCTTGAGAAAGGGCATATTCCTTTACCGGGGAGAATGCCAGCTTGTGTCCGCGGTTTTTAGGCTTGTCCGGCTGGGTGAACACTCCACAGACAGTATGCCCATCTTCCACCAGACGACGCAGCGACGCCACGGCAAAATCCGGCGTTCCCATAAACAAGATGCGCAAGCTCATTCCTCCTCCTGAGCCTCTTCCTGCTCCAGATATTCCCGCAGCTCTTCGTCAGAGAGGAAGTGGTCGATATGCTCGGTATACAGGTGGCCGTCCAGGTGCTCGATCTCATGGCAGAAGGCGCGGGCGGTCAGTTCTTCGCCCTCCACCTCAAACCAGTTGCCGTCCCGGTCCTGGGCGCGGACACGAACCCGCTCGGGCCGGGTGACGATGCCCCACTTGCCGGGGACGCTCAGGCAGCCTTCCAGACCCGTCTGCTCACCGCTCTGGGCCACGATCTCCGGATTCACCAGCTCCAGATACTCCTCGCTGTCCTCGTCCATCACCACGCACACACGGCGCAGAACGCCCACCTGCGGCGCGGCAAGACCTGCGCCATTGGCGTCCGCCAGGGTTTCCAGCAGGTCATCCAGCAGCTCATGGAGCCGGCCGTTGAATTCAGTCACGGGCCGGCAAACTTTGTTCAGGCAGGGGTCACCCTGCTCAACGATTTTACGCAAAGCCATCGTTTGATCCTTTCCGACTGTCAGTCTGTGAGATTGCAGTCTACAAAAATATTCACACCGCGGTTTGCGCGGTCATTGGAAAACGTCTTTAAAAGCCAGCTGATCTTGTCGCGGGTGGGCTTGCAGTTGCTGCCTATCAGCAGCACATGATAGCGGTAGCGGTTATTGACCTTCAAAACCGGCGCCGGTGCAGGGCCGAGCACCTCCAGATCCGGGAACAGCTGCCGCAGCGTGTCCCGGGCGGCGGCGGCGCTCCGCAGTACGGCGCCCTCGTCTGTGCCGGAGAGTGTAAAGGAAAAGTGATCTGCAAAGGGCGGACATTGCCGCAGCCGGCGCAGCCGGATCTCCTGGCGGTAAAATCCCGCATAATCCTGGGCAGCCGCGCAGCGGATCACATCGTTCTCCGGCGTATAGGTCTGAATGACGGCCCGTCCGTCCCGTCCGCCCCGGCCTGCCCGGCCCACGACCTGCGTAAGCAGGTTGAAGGTGCGCTCGGCGGCCTGATAATGGTCCACGTACAGGGACAGGTCTGCGGACAAAACCCCTACCAGGGTCACATTTTCAAAGTCCAGACCCTTGGCGACCATCTGTGTCCCCAACAAAATGGGGATGCGCTCTTTTTCAAAGCGCTCCAGCAGGACGCTGTGACCGCCGGCGGCGGTATCTGCGTCCATCCGCAGTACCGGGACGTCCGGAAACAGCTGGCTGAGCTCCTGCTCCACCTTCTGCGTCCCGCAGCCCACATGCTTCATGGTCCCGCCGCACTGGGGGCAGGTATCTCCGGCGATTTGAGAGTGCCCGCAGTGGTGGCACATCAGCCGGCCGTTGGCGGAGTGGTAAGTCAGCGCTGCACTGCACCGGGGACACTGGGGCACATAGCCGCACTCTCCGCATAGAAGCATGCGGCTGTTGCCCCGGCGGTTCAGGAACAGAATGCTCTGTTCGCCGCGCCGGAGGTTTTCCTCCAGCTCCTTTTGCAGCAGACTGCCGATCACGCCGGGGTTTCCGTGGCGCACCTCGTCCCGCAGGTCGGCAATAGACACCCGGGGCAGCGCGCGGGCGTTGTAGCGCTGACGCAGGGCAAAGAGATGGTACGTTTTGTTTTCCGCCGCCCAGGCACTTTCTACCGAAGGCGTGGCGGAGCCCAGCAACAGCGTGGCGCCGAAGCGGGCACAGAGAAACTTGGCAACGTCCCGGGTGTGGTAGCGGGGCGGATTTTCCGACTGGTAGCTTCCCTCCTGCTCTTCATCCAGCACGATGAGACCGAGGTTTTTGACAGGGGCGAAGATGGCGGAGCGGGTGCCCAGCACTACCCGGACTTCCCCGCGGCGGATGCGTTTCCATTGGTCATATCGCTCCGTCATGCGAAGAGAGCTGTGAAGCATTGCTACTTCACTGCCGAAGTATGCCCGGAACTTGCGCATCATCTGAGGCGTAAGCACGATCTCCGGGACCAGCACGATGGCGCTTTTGCCCATGCGCAGGGCCTCCTGCACCAGGCGGATATAGATCTGCGTCTTTCCGCTGCCCGTTACGCCATACAGCAGCGCTGCTTCTGCACGGCCGCTCTCCAGCAAGGAGAGAATGCCGTTGAAAGCCCGCTGCTGTTCCTGACTGAAGATAATTTTGGGACCGGGGGCTACTGTTTCCTCGGTCGGGATGCGCAGGGCCTCCTCCTGTGTCAGCTTGAGAAGACCGGCCTTTTCCATGGCACGCAGAGTGCGCATGGTGGCGCCGGTATAATAGCAGAGTTCTGCGGCGGAGGTTTTTCCCTCCGTAGAAAGCAGCTGGGTCACTGCATACCGAACGGGGGCGCTGGAGCGCTTGCGCTCGGTCAGTGCCAGAGCCTCCTCCCCGCTGATGGCCAGCTCGGCCATGGTGCGGGTTTTGTCTCCGATCTGCCGCTTGGCGTCGGACTGCCGGAGGAGAATGCCGTCATGCTCCATAGCGCGGATCGTCGCCTGGGGGATTCCTGCACTTTCCAGCGTGTCTTTGGGCGCGCTACCGCCAAGAGACTCAAGTACATCCAGCAGCTGGTCAGCGCCTGGGATATCTGCACAGCGCGTGCGGGCTTCCTCCATGGAAACGCCGAGCGATGCGCGCTCTTGCAGGCGATACCAGAGTCCTGCCGGCAAGATGGTTTTGACTGCCTCGAACATGGTACAAAAGTACCGCTGCCGCAGCCACAGGGCCAGCGCGATCCCGTCCCCGTCCAGTACAGGCGCAGCGTCCAATACGGCGGCGAGGGGCTTGAGTCCCCGCACCTTCTCTCCGCAGGTCCGAGCCAGGATCACGCCCTCGCTAGTGCGGTTGCCGCGCCCGAAGGGAACGGTCACCCGAACGCCGGGAAGTGCAGTTTCCAAAAGCGCCTCAGGAACCAGGTAGTCATAGGGCTTGTCAATGGAATAGGGCGCGGCGCTGACCGCTACCTTTGCGATTTCCGCGGTCTCCATGCCTCGCCCTCCCCTTTTGTGCTTATCGGTCCTCTTCGATCACCAGATTCATGTGGCTTGCATCCAGCTTGCCGTCAGCCACCTCGTGGATGGCCAGCGTGACGGGCTTTTCCGTCAGATGCTCGCCGGTCTCCTCGGCCGTCTCGGCGATCTGCCGGGCGCGCCGGGCCACCACGTTGACCAGCATATAGCGGTTGGGGATGTAACTGGTGAGTTTGTTCATTGCGGGATACAGCATCATAATAATCTACTTCCATTCTGCCGGATTTCGGCTGATTTTTTTGTCGTTTTACGGAGATGACGGTTTTTTATCTTCCGCTGATGATCTCCATGCGCTCCTTGGGTTTGCAGTGCTCAGCGGTCATGATGGCATTGAGCTCTTCCACCGCGTTCTCCACGCTGTCATTGATCACGAAATAGTCATAGGTATGGGCGGTCTGGAATTCCACCTTGGCACGCAGCAGCCGCTTCTGGATCTTTTCCAGCGTGTCGGTGCCGCGCTCCGTCAGCCGCCGCTCCAGCTCTTCCCAGCTGGGGGGAGCAATGAAAATACGCACGGCGTCCGAACGTTTGCTGGTGACCTGGATGGCACCCTGGACCTCAATGTCCAAAATCACATCCAAACCGCGGTTCATGGCGTCATCCACGAAGCGCTTGGGCGTTCCGTAGAAGTTGCCAACATACTCGGCGTACTCCAGAAACTCGTCTTTGGCGATCCAGGAGCGGAACGTATCCACGTCCAAAAAGTGGTAGTGGACACCATTGACCTCTCCGGGCCGGGGGTCTCTGGTGGTGGCGGAGACGGAGAAATAGACATTTTTCCGCCGCTCCATCAGGGCCTGCAGCACCGTGCTCTTTCCGACGCCGGAGGGGCCGGAAACAATAAAGGTTTTCCCTCTTCTCATAATTTTCAATCTCCTTCTGCCCCGTGCTGTTCCGTCCGTGCGCCGAAACGCTCCGGCGGCAGGGCGGACAAGATCACGTGGTCACTGTCCATGATAAAGATGGATGCGGTCTTACGGCCGTAAGTCGCATCGATCAGCATGCCGCGTTCCCGGCTCTCCTGGACCATGCGCTTGATGGGGGCTGAGTCCGGACTGACGATGGCCAGCAGCCGGTCCCGGGAGACCAGACTGCCAAATCCAATATTGATCAGTTCCATGGCGTCACTCGATGTTCTGCACCTGCTCGCGCATCTTCTCCACTTCAGCCTTCAGCTGGACCACGATCTGGGCGATGGAGACGTCGTTGCACTTGGAGCCGATGGTATTGGACTCGCGGTTGACCTCCTGAATCAGGAAGTCCATCTTACGGCCCATGGGCTCGTCCGCGCGCAGCATGGTGCGCAGCTGGGAGGTATGGCTCCGCAGGCGTACCGTCTCTTCGTCCACGGCGACCTTATCGGCGTAGATGGCGGCTTCGGTGAGGATGCGCTGGGGATCGATGGTGGTGCTTTGCAGGACCTCCTGCATACGGGCAGTCAGCTTGGCACGGTACTCGGCCACGGTCTCGGGAGAGCGTGCTTCCACACGGGCGGTGCAGTCGTCAATGGTGTCCAGCCGGGAGGCGATGTCCTCCGCCAGCTTCTCCCCTTCCACGGCGCGCATGGTGTTGTAGGCCTTGAGGGCCTCATCCAGCACGGTGCAAAGATCCTCACTGACGGTTTCCAGATCCTCGTCTGCCTTGGTGACGGTCAGCACATCCGGGAAGCGGGCCAGGGTCTCCGGGCTCACCTGATAGGTCTCACTGCCGCACAGGGAGGACAATGTCTGCAGCGCGGCGGCGTACTGTGCTGCCAGCTCCTGGTTCACGCTGACCTTGGCCACATCTGCGGCGGAGGCGTCCACGGTGATGAACACGTCCACCTTTCCCCGGGAGACGGCCTTTTGCACGCGGCCCTTCACGGCCTCCTCGGCAAAGGCGTACATCCGGGGCATTTTTACAGTGCAGTCCAAATAACGGTTATTGACAGAGCGCACTTCCACGGTGATATCCCGTTTGTGCAGCTCCATACGTGCCCGGCCATAGCCGGTCATACTCTTGATCACGGTAACTTCCTCTCCATTCTATCACATATCGGCATGGCCGTCAGCAGATGGGACAGCAAATAAATCCGCCGCCGCTGCAAAGCGTATAGGCACAGCACAGGCTCAGGCAGGGATTGGACCCGCACAGGTCCGTTCCGAACACGGTTCCGCTGGGACGGTAGGTGGTCTGCCCGGCGTTTTCCATGAAGTCCAGAGCGGCCCGGTACTCGGCGTTTCCGGGGTCCATCTGGCAGGCGGTCTGGTAATAGCGGCGGGCCTCGTCCATCCAGCCCCGGCGATAGCACACGGCACCGCGCAGGAAGTTCCACTCGGCGTTATGATCGCTGTAATTGGCCAGAAGGGCTTCTGCCCGGCTCAGATTTCCGGAGTTGATGGCAAGGCGTACCTGCTGTAAAACAGAGCTGCCGGAGGAGCCCCCATAGGACCCGCCGTACTGCTGGCGCTGATAGGCTCCGCCATAACTGCTTTGGCTGTATCCGCCGCCCTGCGCACCGCCCCGGGCACGGTCCCGGGTGATCTGCTCATAGGCGGCGTTGATCTCTTTCATTTTTTCCTGCGCCAGATCCGCCAGGGGATTGTCGTGGTAGTTGTCCGGGTGATACTTGCGAGCCAGGTCCCGGTATGCCTTTTTGACTTCTTCATCGGTGGCGGTTTCAGGCACGCCCAAAACCTCATACGGATCGTTCATGTGCTTTCCTCAACATTCTTGCGTTTTCTTTCTATGCCCCGTGCCCTGGGACGAAAAGTGCCGTCCAGCACGGCTTTTCCAACCTGGAAAAGGCCGCTGTAAATGGTGGATTCCAGAAGCTTTGACCAGCAGCCAAAATTCCCAAGTTCGTAAGCAGTGGCGATCATGCGGACGGAGTGATCCAGGGACTGGGCGAACAGATGCCGGCTCTCCGGCGTCCAGACGCCGTCACGCAGATCAAAGCGCAGCGCCACAGGGTTATAATTCCCGGAATGGGCATCTTTTTTCAGATCATCTGCCGCGTCGATCAAATAGATCCAGCGTCCCAGATGGTAGAGCATCTGGGCAAGTACCCGGCGCTGAACCACATCTTCCACCTGGTCGGCGCTCCGCGCCAATAAAACGGCAAACGCGTCCGCTGCCTGATCCATGGAAGCGCACCGTGCCTTTTCCAACTGACGCAGGATAGAAAGCTGCTTCTTTACCGCCGCATCGAAATCGGGGCGAAGCCTGGCTGCCCGCCGGTAGGCCGGCTCCAGTACAGAGGAAGCGGCCCGGTATTTGGTGCCGTGGAGCCAGTCGTGGTCCTCCACCCCGTCCCGCAGCTGCCAGTAGGCGAGGATGACGCTCTCATCTGCCGCCAGCTCCATAGCAGAGCTGCTTTGCAGGAACGGGCGCTTTTTGTGGGGGGAGGCGATGCACCGGCTACGGAGGACGCTGCCTTCATCCGGCGCGGAGAGCAGGATGGCTAGATAGGTGAAATCGTAATTGAGAATGAAGCGCGCCGCGGGACCGTACCGCCGCCCCAGCGTGTGACAAAGACCGCAGTAGACCTGCTGGAACCGCAGGCGCTCCTCCTCATCCAGGGCCTCTAGAGGCGGGCGAACATAGCCGTACATTAAAACAAGCGGACGATGCGGAAGATCAGTC
>OWID01000031.1_pt1 | contig 80401 bp, 91 predicted proteins | sample 1732661 | NCBI WGS metagenome assembly OWID01 (sample SAMN05065739, study PRJEB22554) | human gut metagenome | biome: ENVO:2100002; feature: ENVO:00000062; material: ENVO:00002003 | host: Homo sapiens | place: USA
GACCCTCTGCTTGTAAGGCAGATGCTCTCCCAGCTGAGCTAAGCTCCCACATTTTTTGTACGTTTCCTTTGGTTCGTGACCGCCGTTCCCGTGACAACGTAGATTATTATACTACGGCTTTTTTGATTTGTCAACAGTTTTTTTCAAAAAAATCAAAAAAATCTTATTCGTGCAAAAAATCCCATGAATATGCGGTTTTACAGCTACACATAATAACAAAACGGGGAGCAAATGCAATTTTTCCCCATTTTTATTTTGATTTATTTTTTGTATAGAAGGAGGCAGCAGCATGAAACAGCATCAACACCATCAGCCGGACTGTGTGTCCAACGACAAATCCCCTCGCAATCTTCTGCCGCCGGAGTTATCCTCCCTGTATCCGCGTATCGACCCCGTCACCAATCTGCATCCGCGCTATGCATCCACTCCATCTGCCAAGCACTCTCGTGCACTTCCCATCCAGCAGTTTGAACAGCTTCTGGATCAGAAAGATTTAAACTCCATTCAGCTTTAATCTGCAGCCGTCCTGCCCTTTTGCGGCGGGACGGTTCTTTTTTGTTCCTATGCTACATAAAACTTTTCACAAAGGCGCTCCAGTGTCACTTCTCCAATTCCCTCTACTTCCAAGAGCTGATCCATCGTTTCGATCTTTCCCACCTGGGCACGATAGTCCAGAATGCTCTGTGCCTTCTTCTCCCCGATTCCCTCAACCTCCATCAATGCTTCCTTATCCGCCTGATTGATGTCCATTGGGAATTCACTTTGGAAGGCTTCTATTTTCTGAGGCTGCTCCTGCTGTGTCTGCGGCGAGCTTTCCTGCTTTTGGGGATCGGAGGTTATAACATCTTCTTTCACATTTGTCTGGGCTGTACTGCTGCTTTCCAGACGTGAAACGGTCAGCGGCCAGGGTGAACGCGGCGAAGTTGCCATCACCATCATAACCAAAATCAGGGCGGAAACCAGCGCCAACAGACTCATCATTTCTACAATTTGCCGCTCTTTCATACAGGTTTCTTCCTCCTCTGTCGCTTTTGTAGAAATATTATAGTGTATTTTTGTCTTTTCGTCTATCTTTTGGTTGTAAAGTGTTGTATGATAGATATGGGCATTTTATAAATTCTCCTATCACAAAATAACGACCAGATTCCTTTAAACACGCCATTTTCCGCCCTTATTTTAGTTTATATTCTCAGGTTATAATATAAGTTTTGTGGAAAAATATTTGTTATAAAATAATGACTATCAGTCATTTTGTTATGCTTTCGCATAAAACTTTCCGGAAATTTTTCCATAAATCTTATTGACAATGTACAATCATTTAGATTATGATATAGTAGAAGAAATTTTATTTCTTTTTGCAACTAGCAAATTATAACATTTTGTAACATGATTTGCTGATTGCAAGCGGAAAGAATAAGGTTTGTGAGGGGTTTCAATTCGTTATTTTTTCCACAAACATTTCGCGAAAAGCGCTTGGCTACGCCATTTTTTCCAATGTGTCATCCGCGTTTCGCAGGTCAAAATAAAAAGGGTGGTGACAAAATTTGTTAGATGTACTCAGCAAAGTCAAGCAGGCCGAGGATGCTGCACAGCAACTTCTCGGTGAAGCCCAGCAAAAAGCCGTCGCAATTCGCGCCGATGCTCAAAAGCAGGGCAAAACAATCCTTGACAATGCCAAATCCGATGCTGCCAGACTCTCCGAGGACATCGTCTCTCGTGCCCGCAGTGATGCGCAAACCTGGCTTGAGAACTCAAAATCGGCTTCCGAAAATGAGTGCAAGGCAATGGCACAACGATCCAAAGAGAAACTGACCGCAGCGGCAAACCTCATTGCAGAGAGGATTGTGAACACATTATGATTTTAAAAATGCAGAAACTGACTCTCATCGGGTTTCTGGCAGAAAAGGAAGCAATTCTGCAGGATCTGATGAAGAAGAAGTGCGTCCAGATCGAGGGACCGGAAAACATCCGCGACTATGACAGCATCGCTCAGATGACCGTTGCGGGTGTGGCTCAGACCTATGAGCTGGAGCAGGAGCTTGCACAGTTCACCTCTGCTATCCGCGCTGTTTCTCCTTATGAGGAAAACGGCGGGATGTTCGCCAAAAAAGACGTGGCAGACTTTTCGGCCATGCTCGACAAGAGCCTTTACAAAGAGGCAGTACAGCTTCGCGACGAAGTAAACGGCATTGTCAAACAAATCGCCGAACAGAAAAATGCAGGCGCCCGTGCCCAGCTGCAAATTACTGCGTTGGAGCCGTGGAAGGACCTCGATCTTGATTTGTCTGTGACTCAAACCAGATCGTGCTCTGTGCTGTATCTGACAGCCGGTGCAGATGTCAACCTCGAAGAGCTGCAAAAACAGCTGGAGGAGGCAACCCCACTGTGCTATCTGCACAAGGTCAGCTCCTCAGCCGAGGCATCGTGTCTGATCCTGATTTATCACAAACAGGTCCATGACGCTGTGATGGGTGTTGTCAAGGGATTCAACACCAACCGTCCGGACTTTGCTTCCTTTAAGGGCAGTGCGGCGGAAAACATCTCTTCCCTGAAAAACAAAATGGAAGCCTGCAGCAAAGAGGCTCAGCGCCTGACCGAACAGCTCAAGGTCGCTGCCAAATCCTCCAAACTGCTCAAAACCGGCTTCGACATGGTGACCCTGCAGATCGATGACCAGAAGGTTCGGGAGAACATCTTCCAGACCCAGAGTGTCTTTGCTCTGACCGGATGGATCACCGAAAATGATGCCAACAAGGTAAAGAAAGTATTGGACAAGTACAGCTGCTATTACACACTCGAGCAGCCGCAGGAGGGCGAAGATCCTCCGGTCAAGCTAAAGAACAGCAAGTTTGTCAAACCTTACGAGCTGATTACCGAGATGTACTCGCTGCCAACACCGGACGGCATTGATCCAACACCGATGCTGACTCCATTCTTTATCGTATTCTTTGGCATGATGCTGGCAGATGCAGGTTATGGTCTTGTTATCTTCCTGCTGTGCCTGATTGGACTGAAAAAGCTCAAACCGGACGAAGGCTTTTTGAAGAGCGCCATGCAGATCGGTGTGTCCTGCGGTCTTTCGACCATCTTCTGGGGCATCATCTACGGCGGCTACTTCGGCAACCTGGTCACTCAGGTGGCTGAAAGCTGGTTTGGCAAAACCGTCACCGTTCCACTGGTTCTTGACCCGCTCAACGATCCAATGTCGGTTATGATCCTCTCCTTTGTTCTGGGTGCTATCCACCTGTTCACCGGTATGGGAATCAAAATCTACATGATGGCAAAACGCGGTCATCTGCTGGACGGCCTGATGGACATCGGCCTGTGGTATGTTCTGCTGGTCGGTCTGCCAATGCTTGCCCTGCCTGCAACAGCAGGTGTCGGCAAAGTTCTTTCGATTGTCGGTGCTGCAGGACTGATCCTGACCCAGGGCCGCCACGAAAAGAACATCTTCATGAAGCTGATCAAAGGCGTCATGAGCCTGTACGATATCACCAGCTACCTTTCGGACGTTCTGTCCTATGCCCGTATCCTGGCGCTGGGACTTGCCGGCGGTGTTATCGCAAACGTTATCAACATCATGGGCACCATGCCAGGATTCAATATCATCGGCATCATCGCCTTTGTACTGATCTTCCTGGGCGGTTCCGCTTTCAACCTTGCCATCAGCGGTCTGGGAGCTTATGTACACACCTCCCGTCTGCAATACGTCGAGTTCTTCGGAAAATTCTACGAAGCCGGCGGCAAGCCTTTCAAGCCTTTCAAGGCTAACACAAAATATACTCTTATCTCTGACAAGGAGGACAAATAATCATGGAAGCAACAACTTTTTCTCAGTTCTTTTTCTCTGGTAACTTTTTAGCAGTATTGGGTGCAGCTCTGGCTGTAGGTCTTGGCGGTATCGGTTCCGCTAAAGGTGTAGGTATCGCTGGTGAGGCTGCTGCAGGACTGATCGCTGAAGATCCTGACAAATTCGGTCAGACCCTGATTCTTCAGGCTCTTCCAGGTACACAGGGTATTTACGGCTTCCTGGTTGGTATCATGGTAATGCTCAACTGCGGATTCCTCGGCGGTTCTGCTGCTCTGACCTCTTCCCAGGGTCTGTACGTTCTGGCTGCTTGCCTGCCATGTGCTCTGACCGGTCTGGTTTCCGGTATCCATCAGGGTCGTGTATCCGCTGCTGGTATCAACGTTGTTGCTAAGAGACCTAACGAAGTTTCCAAAGCAATGATCTACGCAGCTATGGTTGAGACCTACGCAATTCTCGGCCTGCTGATCTCCGTACTGCTCGTTATCAACGTTGGCAACGTTGCTTAATCCATACCGGAACATTTCACTGTTGTGGAACAAAAACTTTGAAATCGAGGTGAAACCGGTTGAACAATATTGAAAGCATTGTTAAGAAGATCGCTGACGATGCTCGTGCACAGGCTGACCAGAAGGTTGCCGAAGCACAGCAGGAAGCAAAACAGATCCTCAGCGATTATCAGGCACAGGCTGACAAAGTCACACAGGATGCGCAGGCGCAGGCACAGAAAGAGGCTGCTACCATTGCGGAACGTGTGGAATCCCAGTCCGGTCTGATCCGCAGAAACATGATGCTGCAGTACAAGCGCGATGCCATCGAACAGGCATTCCAGAAAGCACTTGAACAGCTGTGCGCACAGGATGCCGACAAGCAGGTAGAACTGCTTTCCGGCGCTGCGGTCAAATACATGACTGCTGATGCAACCGTCATCTTAAACGAGCACGACAAGGCCGCTTTTGGTGACAAGCTGGTCGATGCAATCGCTAAAAAGCTTGCAGCAGCAAACAAAAACTACAACGTTTCTCTGGCAGAGACTGCCGGCAACATCCACGGCGGCATGATCCTTGCCGAAGGAAAGATCGAAACCAACCTCTCTTACGAGATCCTTGTCAAGAATGTCCGCGATGAGCTGGAAGGCGACGTCGCTAAAATTCTGACCGAATAATCATCCAGGATCATCGCAAGTAAGGAGGTGCATGGTTTGAAAAAAATAAAAGATACCGAGTATCTTTATCTGTCTGCCAATATCCGCGCACAGGAGACCCGCATGGTCGGTACACAGGCCCTGCACAAGATGGTGTCGGCTTCTTCCGCTGAGGAAGCCTACAAGACGGTCACCGATGCCGGCATTGGTGCAGACTATGATTACAGGGATTTCGAATCTGCTCTGACCCAGGAGCTTGCCTCCACCTACGAACGTCTGGAAAAGTCATCGCCTAATCCGGAGATGTTCAAGATTTTCCGCTATAAATACGACGGCCACAATCTCAAGACGCTCATCAAGGCGCACGCATCGGGTGCTTCTGCCGAGGGACTGCTGATCCCGCTGGGAACTGTCGATGAAAAGACACTGCGCACCGGTCTGCGCGACGGCGATTTCGGCGCGCTGGAACCTGTTCTGGCGCAGGCTGCCATCAAGGCAAGAGATTCCCTGGCAAAGGTCAACGACCCGCAGATGGTGGATGTCATCATCGACCGTGCTGTGCTGGAGTGCATGTCCGCTCAGGCCAAGCAGTACAAGAGCAAATTCCTGACCCGACTGGTGGATGCCAACATTGATATTGCGAACATCCGTTCCTTTATCCGTATCAAGCGCATTGGACAGGATCTTCACTTCCTCAAGGAAGTGCTTGCCCAGGGCGGCAGCATCCCCGTTGACCGTTACTTTGACCTGTTCCTGAAGAGCTTTGACGACTTCTTCGATATGCTCGACACCACCCCTTATGGTCCGGCTCTCTCCGGCGCATACGAGGCGATCCGCAGCAAAGGAACACTGTCAAACTTTGAAAAGCTGTGCGACAACTTCATGGTAGGTGTACTCAAAGAGTCCCGATTCATCCCGTTTGGCATCGAACCGGTTCTGTCCTACCTGGTTGCCAAAGAGAACGAAGCGCAGGCCATCCGTATCGTTATGGCCTCCAAAATTGCCGGCGTGGCACCGGACAAAATCACGGAAAGGCTGAGGGAAACTTATGCGTAAAAAGATTGCAGTTGTCGGCGACAAAGGCAGCGTCCTCGGCTTTAAGTCGGTCGGTTTTGAGGTGTTCATGGCAAACACCCAACAGGAGATCTCGGACACCATGACCCAGCTGTGCAAGAGCGGTGACTATGGCATCATCTTTATCACAGAACAGGCCTATGTCCAGATTCCAAAGATCATCGACGAGTACAAGGAAATCCCGACTCCGGCGATCATCCCGATCCCGGGCAAGGATGGCAGCCTTGGCATCGGCATCAAAAATGTCAAGAAAAACGTCGAGCGAGCTGTTGGCGCTGACATTCTGTTTAACGACTAATTTCAATCCGCCGGCTTTTGTGCCGGCAGAAGGATTTGTTTTTTCCCGCTGCTTGCTCTGCGCGGGAACCACAGAAACTGTATTCTGTGGAGACTGATTTAAAAGTAGGTGAAAATATTGAGCCAAGGCAAAATTGTTAAGGTTGCCGGTCCGCTGATCGTTGCTGAAAACATGCGTGACGCCAATATGGGTGACGTAGTTCGTGTTGGCAAGCAGAAACTGATCGGTGAAATCATCGAAATGAGAGATGACAAGGCATCCATTCAGGTTTATGAGGAAACCGCCGGCATCGGTCCTGGCGACCTTGTAGAATCCACCGGTTTCCCTCTGTCTGTTGAGCTGGCTCCAGGCGTACTGACCAGTATCTTTGACGGTATTCAGCGTCCTCTGACCAAGATCAGAGAGCTGACCGGAAGCAACATCACCAGAGGTATCGACGTTACCTCTCTGGACCATGAGAAAAAATGGGACTTTGTTGCAACTGCCAAGGTAGGCGACCATGTTGTCATGGGCGACGTCCTCGGTACCGTTCAGGAGACTTCCATTGTTACCCACAAGGTTATGCTTCCAAAGGGTGCTGACGGCGAGATCGTTGAGATCTATTCCGGCAGCTTCAACATCACCGAAACCATCGCTAAGGTAAAAGATAAAGACGGCAACATCCACGATGTCTGCATGCTGCAGAGATGGCCTGTACGTGTACAGCGTCCATACGCTGAAAAGCTCTCTCCAGACATCCCGATGATCACCGGTCAGCGTGTCATCGACACCCTGTTCCCAATCTCCAAAGGCGGTACCGCTGCTGTTCCAGGACCATTCGGTTCCGGTAAGACCGTTGTACAGCATCAGCTGGCAAAATGGTCGGACGTAGACATCGTTGTTTACATCGGCTGCGGCGAGCGCGGCAACGAGATGACCGACGTACTGAACGAGTTCCCAGAACTGAAGGACCCAAAATCGGGCGAATCCCTGATGTTCCGTACCGTTCTGATTGCAAACACCTCGGATATGCCAGTAGCTGCTCGTGAGGCTTCCATCTACACCGGTATCACCATCGCAGAGTACTACCGCGACATGGGTTACTCGGTTGCAATCATGGCTGACTCCACCTCCCGTTGGGCAGAGGCTCTGCGTGAGATGTCCGGTCGACTCGAGGAGATGCCTGGTGAGGAAGGTTATCCTGCTTACCTGACATCCCGTCTGGCACAGTTCTATGAGCGTGCTGGCCGCGTTATCTGCAAAGGCTCCGACGGCCGTGAAGGTTCCCTGACCGCTATCGGCGCTGTATCCCCTGCAGGCGGCGATAACTCCGACCCTGTTGTACAGGCTACCCTGCGTATTGTAAAGGTATTCTGGGGTCTGGATTCCGCTCTTGCTTACAAACGTCACTTCCCAGCAATCAACTGGCTGACTTCCTACTCTCTGTACATGGATCAAATCGGCGAATGGATGGACAAAAACATCTCCGACGAGTGGTCCGGCCTGCATCATGATGCAATGCTTCTGCTGCAGCAGGAATCCGAGCTGGAAGAAATTGTTAAGCTGGTTGGTTACGATTCGCTGTCCGCTCCAGACCGTCTGACACTGGAAGCTGCTCGTTCCGTCCGTGAGGACTACCTGCAGCAGAACGCGTTCGACGATGCGGACACCTATACCTCCAATGCAAAACAGTATCGGATGCTCAAGATGATCCTGACCTTTGCAAAAGAGTGCAAGAATGCCCTCAACAGCGGCGTCAAAGTAGAAAAACTGTTCTCCCTGCCGGTATCTGAAAAGATCGCCCGTGCAAAATATGTTCCAGAGGATCAGTTTGAAGCTTACTATCAGGACGTTTTAGCGGAAATCGAAGCATCCCTTGCGAAAATTGTATCTGAGGAGGTATCTGCATAATGTTAAAAGAATACCGCACCATAAGAGAAGTCGCAGGTCCTCTGATGATGGTCTCCGGCGTAGAAGGTGTCACCTACGATGAGCTGGGTGAGATCGAACTGCCAAGCGGCGAGATCCGCCGCTGCAAGGTTCTGGAAGTAGACGGCGGCAACGCTGTTGTTCAGCTGTTCGAAAACTCCGCAGGTATCAACCTGCGCGACAGTAAGGTTCGTTTCTTCGGTCACGGACTGCAGCTGCCGGTATCTGAAGACATGCTCGGTCGTGTCTTCTCCGGCATGGGCCGTCCAATCGACGGTGGTCCGGAAATCATTCCTGACAAGAGAATCGATATCAACGGCGTTCCTATGAACCCAGCTGCCCGCGTATATCCTAACGAGTTCATCCAGACCGGTATCTCCGCAATCGACGGTCTGAACACTCTGGTTCGTGGTCAGAAGCTGCCTATCTTCTCCGGTTCCGGTCTGCCGCATGCAAAACTGGCTGCACAGATCGCCCGTCAGGCAAAGGTACTCAACGCAAACGATAAGTTCGCAGTAGTATTCGCTGCTATCGGTATCACCTTCGAAGAGGCTGACTTCTTCATCAAGGACTTTACCAAGACCGGCGCAATCGACCGTACCGTCATGTTCATGAACCTGGCAAACGACCCTGCGATCGAGCGTATTTCTACTCCTCGTATGGCACTGACCGCTGCTGAGTATCTCGCATTCGAGAAGGACATGCACGTTCTGGTCATCCTGACCGATATCACCAACTACGCAGAGGCTCTTCGTGAGGTTTCTGCTGCTCGTAAAGAGGTTCCTGGCCGTCGTGGTTACCCAGGTTACCTTTACACCGACCTTGCTACTCTGTATGAAAGAGCTGGAAGAAAGATGGGTTCCGAAGGTTCCATCACCATGATTCCAATTCTTTCCATGCCAGAGGACGACAAGACCCATCCAATCCCTGACTTGACCGGATACATCACCGAGGGCCAGATCATCCTGTCCCGTGACCTGTACCGCAAGAATATCGCTCCGCCAATCGACGTACTGCCATCTCTGTCCCGTCTGAAGGATAAAGGTATCGGCGTCGGCAAGACCCGTGAGGACCACTCCGGCACCCTCAACCAGCTGTTTGCTGCTTACTCCCGTGGTAAAGACGCAAAAGAGCTGATGAGCATTCTGGGTGAAGCTGCTCTGTCCGAGACCGACCTGCTGTACGCAAAATTTGCGGATGAATTTGAAAAACGCTATGTTTCCCAGGGTTATTACACCAACCGTTCCATCGAGGAAACCCTCGACATCGGTTGGGAGCTGCTGTCCATCCTGCCGGTAACCGAGCTCAAACGTATCAAGCCAGAGATGATTGAAAAATACCTTCCGAAAAAAGACAACTAAGGAGGGGTAAAGAATGGCATTGATTAACGTCAACCCCACCCGTATGGAGATGACCCGCCTGAAAAAACGTCTTGCAACCTCCATCCGCGGCCACAAGCTGCTCAAGGACAAACGAGACGACCTGATGAAAAAGTTTCTTGACCTGATCCGTCGGAACAAGGAGCTTCGCGAACAGGTAGAACAGGAGATCAGCGACATCTACGGCGGTTTTGTGGTTGCAAGCGCGGTCATGAGCCCACAGATGCTGGAGGAAGCACTGATGCTGCCAAAACAGAGCATTGACTTGGAAGTTGGCGAGCGCAACGTCATGAGTGTCACGGTACCTTCGTTCGAATTTATCGCTTCGGAAAATTCGGACAGCGACATCTACTCCTACGGTTTTGTCGCAACCTCCGGTGAACTGGATGACTCGGTCGCTGCTGTCAAAAATGTTCTGCCGCATCTGCTGGAACTGGCACAGATCGAAAAAAGCGCACAGATGATCGCAGAAGAGATCGAACGTACCCGCCGCCGCGTAAACGCGCTGGAGTATGTACAGATCCCTGACCTGCAGGAAACCATCAAATACATCAAGATGAAGCTGGATGAAAACGAACGTGGAAACCTGGCACGTCTGATGAAGATCAAAGATATGATGGTAGAACAGGCGCTGGAAGCAAAACGCGAAAACAGCACCAATACTTTAAGTTCATAATCCTTTTTGAGAGGTTCTCCGATGAAATCGGAGAACCTCTTTTTTCGATTTCATCGGAGAACCTCTTTTTTTGCTTATTCAAAAACACATGGATGTTTACAATAAATTAGCTTTTGCTAACTCAAATCTATTGACAAACCAATACAAAAATGGTATTCTATTGATGCAGGTTAGCAATAGCTAATCAATGACACCGCTGATCCTTTGGGAGGAAGATTTCTCCCCTTTCTTTTTCCTCAAAGGTTAGCATAAACTAACCAAGATAAGGAGTGTTCCCGTGTTTGCTTTTGAAAAGGCTCTGGTTTCCCATTGTTCTCCAACACTCAGCGGCATTAAGCCCGCCAATCTGCTTTCCCTTTCAAAAGCAGATTACCCACAGCTGCCAACGCTGATCGACCAATACAGCCAGCTGTTATCTTCCAAGGACATTGCCCTCACCATCGTCTGTGCCTGCGGACAGCGCTGGCTGCTGCTGGTGTATCGCAGACAGATGCTGACCGAGCAGCTGCAGAACCCGCAGATTCGCTCCCTGTTAAAAACAGAGGGCTATCCGGTGTCAGAGGATGCCACGTTGGAACAGCTGATCGCCCATCTGAGCAAACGGCTGCGTTCCTCGGAGGGATTCCCGCACGAGATCGGCGTTTTCCTTGGCTATCCGCTGGAGGACGTCATCGACTTTCGCCGCTACAAAGGCGAAGGCTGCAAGCTGTGCGGCTATTGGAAGGTCTACCACGACGTTGAAGCTGCCAAACGATGCTTTGCCATGTTTGACCGCTGCCGTGCCGTTCTGGTGTCCCGCCTGATGGCAGGCACTCCTTTTTCCCAGCTTGTCTGTCCTGCTGCACAAGCTGCCTGATGGTCTATCCGTTTACCATTTATCATACCTATTTGATTCCAGGAGGTTTCTTTTATGCGTAAAATTGCTGTTATCTATTGGTCCGGAACCGGCAACACCCAGATGATGGCTGAAGCTGTCACCGAAGGCGCCAAAGGCGCCGGCGCCGATGTTTCCCTGTTCAACGTTTCCCAAATCAGCGCTGCCGATGCTGCGAGTTATGAAGCCCTCGCACTGGGCTGTCCTGCCATGGGCGGCGAGGTGCTGGAGGAAAGCGAATTCGAGCCGTTCTTTACCGAGCTGGAATCCAAACTCTCGGGCAAAAAGGTCGCTCTGTTCGGCTCTTACGGCTGGGGCGACGGTCAGTGGATGCGTGACTGGCAGGAGCGCACCGCTCTGGCAGGCGCAGACATCGTATCCGGTGAAGGCTTGATGCTCAACGAAACACCGGACAGCACCGGCCTGGAACAGTGCCGCGAGCTGGGCAAACTGCTTGCCGAATAATGATTCTGTCACTTTCTCCATTTTTTAGATTCCCCTATTCCTGAGAAAACAGAACCCCACTGTTTTCTCATCTCTCTTATCAAAAATACCCCCAACAAACAAAGAGCTTTCCTGTAAAGGAAAGCTCTTTGTTTATTCTCTTTTATTTATCAGCTTACAGCGCACGTTCAAGGATGTACAGCACATCCTCCTTGCCCGCCGGTTTTGGATTGGTCAGCAGAGCACCGTCGTCCATCGCCGCCTGCACCACTGCGCGCAGATCCTTTCTGGTCACATCTGCCTCCCGCAGATTGGACGGAATCTCACATTTCTGATGGAGGTGTATCAGCGTGTCCTCGATCGCTTCGATCAGCTTTTCTCCACGTTGTCTGTCTGGAATCTGCGCATAATATTCGGGACCGCAGAAGTCGCACAGCAGCCGTCCATAGTCGCGTCCCACAACATCCATCTGCCAGCGCATCACATGTGGCAGCATGATTCCCACAGCCTCCGCGTGAGGCAGCTGGCAGACCGCTCCCAGCGCGTGAGCGATGGCGTGGCAAAGTCCCACCATCGAATTGGAAAACGCCATACCAGCCATTGTAGAGGCGCAGGCCATCATCATACGGTGTTCCTCGTTCTTCGGCTCCCGCACTGCGGCAATCAGATGCTGTCCGATCATCCGAACGGCGCTGGAGGCATAGGCATCCGACAGCGGATTTTTCTGCAGCCCTGTATAGGCTTCGACGGCGTGGGTCAGCGCATCCATTCCGCTGGACGCGGTCAGTCTAGGCGGCAGCTTTTCGGTGCAGCGCGGGTCCAGAATGGCAACGTCGGGCAAAAAGCGGTCGGAAACAATCTCCTGCTTGATCTTGGTCCGGTCATCCTGTACTACCGCTACACCGGTACACTCCGACCCTGTGCCGGAGGTAGTCGGCACCATGATAAACGGAAGCTCTTTTCTTCCAGGAATCACCCATTCGCTGCCCAGCATCTGCCGCAGATTTTTGTTTTCTCCCGACAGCATCACCCGAACTGCCTTGGCAGTATCCAGCACCGAACCGCCGCCGATGGCAAGGATGCTGTCACAGCCCTCCTGACGCACGCGAGTGGTGATTTCATCGACCAGTGCAAAGGAGGAATCCTTTGGCACATCGGTGCGCACCAGTGCTTTCAGACGTCCGCCGATCATCTCCAACACACCCTGATCCATCATCGTTCTGCTGACAAGCACAAACGGCTTGGTCGCTCCCAGGCGCATCAGCTCATAGGGGATATTTTCCAGTGCGTGATGTCCGCACAAAATTTTGACGGGATTATAAAATTCAAAATATTCCGGCAGCATCACAAAACCTCTTTTCCATCCGGCAATGTATATTCCTCTTTCTTGGCATACAACAGCTGCAGCCAGATTCGCCAGCGCGGATTGGGCAGCTGTTCCTGCAGCAGACGAAGCCGCCTTGCCATCCGCTTTGGCAGCAGGTAAGCTTCCACCCGCTCAATGCACCGCACAAACTGCATCGCTCTGGCGATCTCTCCGTGAATCATCAGGTCATGGCGGGCATAGGCCTGTGCAATGGAAATCTGACCGGTAATCATCCTCCAGCCGGCCTCCACGCTTTTAAAGCGAATCTCCAGCATGCGGCTCGGATCGGTGGTTCCCGCCGAAAAATGTCTTGCCACCGACGGCGGCGCCAGCGGAATCCGGTTGCAAACTGCTGCAAATGATTCCCGTACACGGTACAGTCCTGTGCTGCGGTTTTGCAGGATGATGGGATGGCGTGCACCCAATACTCCCATCACCAGCACAAAATCCTCCGGCATCGCATCAAACTCCGCCTGCACCAGCGGGTCCAGACGGCGGCAGATGCGCAAGCCTCTCGCCAGAAAGGAGAGTACCGTCTGGACGACCTTCTTCTGGAAGGTTCTTGTCTGCAAAATTTTTTCCCTGATTTCCTGCATGTTTCCTCCCGTTTCCTTTGTTGTTCTTCTAAATCTTCCTGCCATCTGCATAAGATACGGTATCCGTTTTACGACCTGAATGGCAGGAGGTAACCTATGAAAAACGAATCTGCATCTTTAAAACATCACTTTTTTACCCTGAAGCTATCAAAATGGAGGGTTTCCCTCCTTCTGTTATTGCTGGCTGCCATTGTTGCAGCGATTTTCCTGCTTGCTCGCCCTTCCGAGGATGACTCCGGCTTTATTGGCAGCTGGTACTGTCCCGAACAGACCTTGCTGCTGGAAATTGACGAGTCTCAAATCACCATCAACGATTTCTGTTTTCCTTATGAGCTTTGTTCTCCCATCCAGACCTCCCCTGACCGCCAGCATCCACAGGGATTTGTCATCGCCGCCGGTTCGATGGGTACGTTGGCCGGCAAGCTTTTTTTGGAGGATGGGCAGCTGTACGTCGAAATCGACGGCAATACAAAAGTTTTTATGAGATCAGAAGCCTGACCCTTTATTCTGCGTTCAGAACGGTCTGCTCGCTTTCCGCAATCAGGGAAAGCGGTTGCTCTCCTGTTTGCTCGGTGTCCAGATACACCATCTTGGCCGGATCGGCATCGTGGATAAAGGTATCCACCGAGTAGGCAATCAGCATCCGCTGATAATTGCCGCAGTCGATCTGCTCGATCTCCTCTTTGCTCATATCGCTCAGATCCACAAACCGGATCTGGGAATAGTGTGCTGCCAAAAACGGCAGCACCGGCAAAATGCTGTCATCTCCCACCACCAGCAGGGTATTTTGTGTGCGCAGATTACTGCGGATGGTGATGTCGCCGGTATTTCCTCCCAGCAGCACATTCATCTCATCCTCCAGCATCAACAGCTGTTCGGGATAGAGCGAATCATAGGTGTAGGAATAACCGTCGTTGTGGGTGACGGTATAATTGCGGTTGTTCTTCTGATAGCGGTAGAGCGCAATGACATCGGGCGAGACATTTTTATAGGTCGATCGCTGATAGGTCTGCCCGTAATAGTCGTGGCTGACATACTGAATGTCAAAATCCTCCTGCGGCTTTGGCGTGTTGTCCAGTCGCTGTGCCAGCACCTCATAGACACTGTACGCTCCCAGCGCCGTCAGATGCGGGTCTGTCTTATAGTACAGATCCTCCTCCAGCTTGGAGAACAAGGTCGGATAGACATCCACCACCGTCACCTTGCCCAGCAGTCCATTGTAGGTTCTCTCGATGAACTGTTTCTGGTTAAACAGCGGCGCCACCTGTGGGATCTCATTCTGCTTAATCGCACATTTGGTCGGCAGCAGCATCACATAGGTCGGGATTCTGCTGTTTTCCGCCAGCGTATTGAGTGCCTGGGTATTTTGCTCGGTCTGCTCCTGGTCAGGATCTCCAATATCCTCCACCAGAATATCGTCCCCGATAAAAATATTGTCAAACTCCTTGGCGCCGCCTGCCATCTTCAGCGTCACCGCCAGAGAGGACAGCTCCTCCGAAAACGGGATGCTTTTCTGCATAGCTGCTTCCACATCCTCCAGATAGTCGTCCAGCTGGTAATAGCGGTTAAACTTTGGGAAGGCTCCGGCGTGGCTCAACAGTGCCCACACTCCCGCCGATCCCATCAGCAGCGCAAGGAGAAGCCCCGGAAGGACCTTATACTTCATGCCGAATCCCCTTTCCTAGATTAAAAACGAAATAGACGCGACGAATATGCCAAAGTAGAGCAGTCCGCCTGCCATGTGAAAAAGGCGCGGCAGTTTTGCTCTGATAAAGTTTCCGATGATTGCGGACAGGCTGGTCGCAAAAAAGAAGCTGAGCAGGATGATCAGATAATTGGTAGAAAGAATGTAGATCATACGGTTATTAAACAGCGGCAGACCGCCCAGTCCAAACATGCACTGCAAATTTACCGCCGTTTCCCGCAGCGAGCTGCCCGAGAAGATGGTAAACGAGAACATGACGATGATAAACGTATAGATGCGGTCAAAGATCGGCGGTATCTTTTGCAGATACTTCATCAGGAAATATTTTTCCAGCAGGATAAAGCAGGTAAAATAGATTCCCCACACCAGATAATTTAACCGCAGGCCAAACCACAGTCCCATCAGCATGGTGGTCAGCAGGGTATTGACAATGGTGGAGAGGACGCCGTTGGTATCCGCACCCAGAAAGACATAGACATAGCGGTTGATAAAGCGGGTGACGGTGATATTAAAGCGATTAAAAAAGTCCGAGACCGACCGCGCCTGAAACGGATAATTAAAGTTTTCGGGAAACTCCATGCCAAAAAATGACGCCAGGCCCCGTGCCATATCACAGTAACCGGTCAGCGTATAATACAGACCGAAGGTGGAGGTTATGATGAGCACCCACACCGACAGTACCGTTTTTTCTCCCTCAGGGATGGCTTCCACCGCCTGCTGCACCGAAAGGATGCCGCCCGCCAGAATGACCAGGCGCGCAAGTCCTGCCACATACAGCTGCAATCCCTTCTGCACATGCTCCAGCGACAGATCGCGGCTCTCCCACTGTGTCTTGAGGTCGGAGTACTGCACGATCGGTCCGGCATAGAGCTTGCCGAAAAAGGAGGTAAACAGCAGATAGTCCACGATATTTCCGTCAAATCGCTCATCACCGTTGTAGACGTCGATGACATAGCCCATCGAGGTGACGGTATAGACCATCAGTCCCAGCGGAAGGGCTTGTGCCGACAGCTCCCGCATCGCCATCGCTGCGATCATCAGTCCGATATTCTTTGCGATGCTCAGCCAGAACGCAATCTTTCTGCCCTTCATCTGACCGCTGGAACGCACCAGCTTTGCACAGACAAGATAGTCAAACATCACCGAAAAGAGCAGCAGCGGCAGATTTTTCAGATCATTTGCCGCATAAAACAGAAACGACGCTAGTACCAGCGCCGCATTTTTGTATTTTGGCGGACAGACGCAGAACAGCAGCATAGCCGCCGGCAGGAACAGAAAATGAAATGTCAGTGTATTAAATCCCACAACCGTTTCTCCCCTTCTTACGCCTCATCCGTTGTTTCTTCGTTTTTAAACAGCTGCTCACACAGCTGCACAAGCTGCGGCGCATCCATCAGCGCTCCCAGCACCGTGACCAGCGCGTTGGTGCTCAGGTGCTGCGGCAGATTCAGATGCTTCATCAGCACCTTGCGGCGTCCGGCAGCGTCCGGTCCTCCGGATAGTCCCAACTCAAACAGCAGCAGCTTGTCCACCGGCGTGCTGGCATGCTCCACAGCAGACGCACCGATGCCTGCCTTTTGCAGCGCTTCGAGCAACACCTGCTCCGGCACACCCTCTACTCCCAGTTTTCCTTCCTTGGAGCGATGGGCTTTGCGCTTTTCCTTACCGTACAGGTCGGGAATATAGACGTCGACGATGTTTTCCTTTCCGCAGATGCTGCGCAGGAAGCTGCGAATCTGAAATCCTGCCGCATCCGAATCGGTCAGCACTGCCAGACCCTGTTTTTTTGCCAAGGTGCGCAGCAGCGCCTGCATCTCCTTGTCCTTATAGATGCGAAATCCATCGGTGCACAGAATGACCCCGTCGACCATTCCGCTCAGTTTTATTTTATCATATTTTCCTTCCACTACAATCGCGCGGTCGGTGTGTATCATCTTGCAAATCTTCCTTTGTGTCTTATTGTTTCTGACCCGAAGCGATTAAAAACAGCTCGGTCACTGCCTGCTCCAGAAGCAGATTGTTGTCGGCGCGGGTGCTCTTCATGCGCAGATCGGTCTGCGCAAGGTAGATGACCGAGCGCTGCAATACCTCCAGCGGATACTTTGCGCAGTCGCGCAGGCTGTTGCGCACCACAAAATCCCGCCCTTTATAGGAAAAGTTCTGTTTGATGGCGTCCTCGCCCTGACCCATGTTTTTGGCGGTTCGGGCGATGTATAAATCAAGATAGGCTCCCGACAGTGCCGCAAGAATTGCGGTCGGCTGGTAGCGCAGATAGATCAGGTCCTCCAAAATGCGCATCGCCTTTTCAAAGCGGTCGGCAAGGATCGCCCTAGACAGATCGTACACCGAAGCGCTGACCGTCTTGCAGGTCACCTCTTCGATCATCGCCGCTGTGACTGCCACCGGATGCTGTACATCGGCGCCATACTTTCCCTGCGCATAAGCTCCGATCTTTTCCAGCTCACCGGACAGCGTCAGCATGTCCTTTTCGCAGCGCTCGATCAGCAAATCGCAGTTATCCTTGGTGATGGTGCAGCCTCTGCTCTCCAGTTTGGAGCGGACAAATCGCGTTAAATCGCTTCCGCTTCGTTTTTTCAGCTCCAAAACTGCGCCGCCCTTGTCGCAAAGCGCCACCAGTTTTTTAGCTGCGGCGCTTTTCTTTGGCAGAAACTCCTCCTTGTCCACCACCAGAATCAGCACGGTGGTCTCAGGCGGATCCTCCAGCAGCGCAGAAATTTTCTCCCTGTCCTTTGCCGAAAGCCCTTCAAAGTCAAATTTGTCCACCACGACGCAGCGCTGCTCTGCCAGAAACGGCATTGCCTCGCACGCATCCAGCAGTGCATCGACATCCAGATCTCCGCCGTCAAAGCGGTGAAGGTTAAACGATTCAAATTCCTCCGGCGCTGCCAGACGGATCAGACGCTTGAGATACATCTCCTTGAGGTATTTTTCTTCCCCGTACAGCAGGTACACCCGATACAGATGCCCCAGCTTGATATTCTGCAAAAGCTGGCTTTCTTCTTTAAAGATCATCCCTGTGTTCCCGCCTTTCCGTCCATGTTGATCTTCAGCGCCGACTGTTCGGGCAGCAGATACACTCTGCGCACCTCGCTGCCGCCTTGGTCTATTATATCACATCTCTGCCCTGTTTTTAACAGTTTTTTGCCGCCTGCTTCGATCTGCACACTTTCATCCAGCATCTGGATGGTGACTCCACCCAGAAGCTGCACATACAGCGACTGCGGCGATACTGTCTCTGCACCATCCATCGCCTCCAGGATATGCGCATACATCGTTCCTTTCGGCTCCACCGCTACCATCTTCGGGTTCATTTGCTCGACGACCATATCCAGTCCTATACTCTCGTCGGTATCCTCGCTGGTACACAGCACCAGTTCCAGACGCTCCACTCCTTCACAGCGAAGGATGGACAGGACATCCTGTGCCTCATATTCGTCACAGATATCCCCAACCAAAGCTCCCTGTCCGTCGCGGGTCAGCACCAGCGCATTCTCGGTCGAAAAGATGGTGAGCATCCCTTTGTCGGACAGTGTTTCTGCCGTCATGGTGATGCACAGGCAGAACACCGAACAGCTGACAAAGCAGGCCATGCGGCGGCGCTTTGCGGCATTGGAAAGTCCTTTCCACTTATAGATGGCCAGCAACAACAGTGCAACGAGAACGCCGCCGCACATCATCATCGAAATATCGTGCGAATAAAACAGCGCTCCTGGCAGCGAGGAGATCGCTTTGCTCACCAGCAGAATCCACCGTGCAAAGATTCCGGAAAATCCCGCAGCAACCCTTGCAACCAGCAAAAAGATCAGCCATCCGCTCAGGCTGTGCAGCAGTGCAAACAGCACCGAAAGCACGGCAAAGACCATCAGCGGAGCTGCTGCCCATAGGGCCAGCTCCGCTGCCAGTACACCCCAAATGGCGGTGTACTGAAAGTGGTACAACATCACCGGCATCGAAAATACCGTCGCCGCAAGCGAAGCTGCCGCGGTGGAGCAGAGGGTTCGCAGCAGTTTCTCCATCCGTTCTCCGCCTCTTCCCATCAGCCAGTCGACCGGACCGGTGGTCAAAAGCACCTGCGCAATCGGACTGGTGCAGAGGATAATTCCCAATGTGATGAGAAACGAAAGCTGAAACGAAATGGAATACAGCGAATATGGCGACACGGCAAGCACTGCGATGGCTGCTGTACAAAGGGCAGCCAGAGTATCTCCTTCCCTTTGCAGCAGCATTCCCAAAGTGTACATCGTCGCCATGATGCCGGCGCGGACCGCCGACGGAGAAAACTGCGCCAGTGCGATATATCCCCACACCGGTCCCAGCGAAAGAAGCGCTGCAAACCGTTTGGGTATCCTGACAAAGGAGAACAGTTTTCCACAGAATGCTCCCATCAGACTGATATGGATGCCTGAAACTGCCAGAAGATGCACCAGACCTGCATCGGTCATCATCTGGCGGATTGGCTCTTCGATATTTCCCTTTTCGCCAAACAACACGCCTTCCACAATTCCCAGCACCGGGTCGTCGTACATTGTTTGCGTCTCTGCAATGATGCGGTCGCGCAGAAGCTCCTGCGACCGGATACACTCGATGGCGGCCTCTCCGCCAAAGACATAGAAATAGATGCCGCGGCTTTTATCATAATTTTGGATGTCAGCGGTCACCGGCGCCGTAATCTGGATGATATCTCCGGCTTCCGCTGCCTGTTCCTGATAGGTATACAATCTGGCGCGGAGATGATTGGGAAAGCTTTCGTTGTCCAGCGTTTCAATCAGATACTTGCTGCCGTAGTCGGTTCGGTCCCACTCCAATACCCGCGCACAGATCGTCGGCGAAGTCCCGTCAAAGGGCTGTACCCGACCGACGGTGCGCTCAAGAGAAGCAAATTCCACAACCAGCGCCGCCGTCACCGAAACACCCACCAGCCAGATCAGCGACATCCGCCGTTTGGGCAGCCGCATCAGAGAAAGGGCGTTTAGTACCAGCAACAAGGTCAGCACCGCCGCACCTACCAGCAGCAGACGACGGTACCAGCCGTATTCCAGTATCCGTTCATACAGCGGCAAGAACAGAGCGGTCACCGTCAAAAAGGTGAGCGCGCTGACACAGACAGGCCGCTTAATACTCCGTCTGGATGCACAGATAGAGGGCCTGTGCCTGTCCGTCGATAATTTCCTCTCTGCTAAAGTCTCCACGCTCCAGCTCCTCGTCACTCATTCTGCTCAGCTGTTCATAAAACCAGGTGACCAGCTCCTCACATTCCCTGCGGCTGACCTTCTGGGCCACCGCTTCCTCCAGCACCTCAAACAGCAGGTCCTCCGCCTGACCGATCTCACCTTGTCCCAGCATCCGGTCCAGGTCGTCCTGCAGGGAGAGTTCCTCGCCTTCCGGTGTCGTTGGAATTTCTTCCTCCCACTCGTCCCCTTTATACTCCTTGTTAAACAGCAGTTTTGCGTACACACGGATAATTCCTTCAATTTGACGCTTGAAAAAATCTTCTTTAGCCATTTTTTCACTCACCTCTGTCATAAAATTCCTGCGTGATACCATAATACAATAAATAACGGCGAAAGAAAAGGCAAAAATAATGTACGTCCGTCCTTTTCCGTCTAAATTGATTCAGGAGATGAGATTATGTCAAAAAAACAATCCCTGCTTGCGCTGGCCTTAAACCTCGTGTTGGTCGCAGCGGTCAGCGGACTGTCCGTTCTGCTGTCCGGCGACGGCATGGACCGCTACCCCGATCTTGTGCGCCCGCCTTTTTCTCCGCCAGGCATCGTCTTTCCGGTGGTCTGGACCATCCTGTTTATCCTGATGGCGGTGTCCGCCTGGATGATTCTGCGCTCGCTGACCGAGGTGTTCTCGATCAAAGGCGCACTGTATTCCCCGTCGCTGCTTTTGTATTTTGTCCAGCTGATTGTAAACCTGCTCTGGCCGCTGCTGTTTTTCCGGCTTTCGCTCTATCTGCCCGCGCTCTTGTGGCTGGTGCTGCTGATCGTGCTGGTTGTACAGATGATCCGCTCGTTTTATCGGGTCAATAAAACTGCCGCCCTGCTGCAGATTCCATACCTTCTGTGGCTGGTGTTTGCAGGCTATTTAAATCTTGGCGTATGGCTGCTCAATTAAATTTGGGCGTATTTGCGCCATTTTTTCAGGATGCAAGCAGCACTTGCGGCAAAAGAAAGAGGCGCTTGGTTGTATTTTTCTCTCCCGCCTGCTAAACTTTGCTTAACATCAAACGCAAAGTGAGGGATCATCATGACCATCGGTGAAAAAATCGGGATGCTCCGCAGAAAAAACGGCTGGTCGCAGGAGACACTCGCCGAAAAGCTCTCGGTCTCCCGACAGGCAGTCTCGCTCTGGGAGCGGAACGAATCCCAGCCGGAGCTGGAAAAGCTGCTCACGTTGGCAAAGCTGTTTTCGGTGACGACCGACTATCTGCTCGACGACAGCGCAGAAGAACCTGCTGCTCCTGCGGCTGCATCCTCCGAGAAGGCCGATCTTCCTTCCTCGGTCAGACACCGGATGCAGGCATTTCCTGTCGCCACCTTTTTAAACTATGCCGGCATCCTCGTCAGTGTACTGCTGTGGAAGGAGTATCAACGTGTTTTCCTGCTGATTCCAGGCATCCTGCTCCAGCTGCTGGCGCTCACCATCGCGCTGAGCTGCTGGAAACTGGAATTGCCGCAGAAGGAAACGGCGCGCCGCCGCTGGCTCTGCCACAATCTGTGGGGACTGCTTCCGCTTCCTCTGCTCTGGGGCTGCAACTTTATATTTTCGCTCTATCCGCGCCCTTATATGGAGGATGCGCCGTTTCTTTTGGCATTGATCCTCTATCTGGTGATCTGTCCGCTCTGGGTGCGCTCCCTGTGCAGACCGGCAAACAGCTCTGCCGATTCTTCCAAAAAAGATTTACATCCCCCAAAAAAGGGACTATAATGAGGATAGTTTTTGACTCATCAAGCCACTATGGAGGGATTGTTTATGAAAATCGTTCTGCTGGAATCGCTGGGAGTTTCCGAGGAGACCTTGGCTGCCTGTGCAAAACCGCTCACTGACGCCGGTCACACCTTTGTTGCTTATCCAAAGGACACCGATCCACAGGTTCAAATCGAGCGTGCAAAAGACGCTGATATTCTGATGATCGCCAATATGCCGCTGTCCGGTGAGGTCATCCGCGCCTGCAAAAATCTGAAGTTCATCGACGTTGCCTTTACCGGTGTCGATCACGTCGATCTGGATGCCGCCAAAGAGATGGGCGTCAAGGTCAGCAACGCTGCCGGATATTCCACCCAGGCGGTCGCTGAGATCGCTCTGTGCATGATGCTCTCGCTGCTGCGCAACATCCCGCAGGTAGAACAGCGCTGCCGTCAGGGACAGACCAAGGACGGTCTTGTCGGCTGTGAGCTTCGTGGCAAGACGGTCGGCATCGTCGGCGCCGGTGCCATCGGCTGTCGTACCGCCGAGCTGTGCCACGCCTTTGGCTGCAAGGTGCTGGGCTACAAACGCCACGTCACCGGAAAAGAGCCGTCCTTCATCGAGTTTGTTTCGCTCGGCGAGCTGCTCCAGCAGTCGGACATCGTTTCGCTGCACTGCCCGATCAACGAGGAGTCCAAGCACCTCATCAACGCACAGAGCATCGCCAAGATGAAACAGGGCGCTTACCTCATCAACACTGCCCGCGGACCGGTGGTCGATTCGCAGGCATTGGCAGACGCTTTAAACAGCGGCTACCTCGCCGGTGCAGGCATCGACGTCTTTGATAAGGAGCCGCCGCTTTCCACCGATCATCCACTGCTGCACAGCAAAAACACCATCGTTACTCCACACGTTGCCTTTGCTTCGGCTGAGTCGATGGTTGCCCGAGCAGAGATCGTATTCGACAACATCCAGAGCTATCTGGACGGCAACCAGAAAAATATCATTCTCTAATCTACCCATCAAAAAAACTGCCGCTGTCTTTACAAAACAGCGGCAGTTTTTTCATGATTTTCTGCTCGACAGAAGAGATTGTTTGTGCTATGATGCTGTTAATTTCATCACCAGAAAAGGGGAGATTTTATGGCCATTCTGTGCATCGGAGACAGCCTGACCTACGGCAGAGTCGGCTATTCCTATATCGACCGCCTGAAAACTAATCAGCCGGTCATCAACGCCGGCAAAAATGGAGACACTCTGCATCGGATGACCCAGCGTCTGCGCCGTATCCTCGACGGCTGTGCCGCCGAAACAATCGACACCTGTGTCGTCGGCATCGGCACCAACGACCTGCTGCTGCCCTATCTGTGCACACTGTCACCCCTGTGGGCGATGCAGTTTGCTCCTCGCTGCCGCAGGATGCAGTGCATCACCGACGACAAGGAGTTTGCCTTTGCCTATGAGCAGATGCTGGAATATTTAAAGCGCCGCCAGCTGCATGTCATTTTGATCGGCATTCCCTATCTCCAGCTGGAACATTTTCCGCACGACAAAATCTGCCGCTACAACCAGATCATCCGCTCGCTTGCCCACCAGCATGGCTGCAGCTTTGTCGATCTGTACGGGATGCAGCTTCATCTTGCGCCTTCCCCTTGCAGCTTTTCCTGGCAGCACCGCAACCTTCCTCGGATGCTTGATTCTACCGGCATGACCCTCTTTCCTCCGATAAAAGCCCATCTGGAGCGCACACGTCGGCTGGAGCTGTCGGTCGACGGCGTCCATTACAACCGCCGCAGTGCAGCGGCGCTGGCTGCTGCCGTTGACCTTCTGCTGGACGAATCCTCCTGCTTTGGCAGCTCCTGCGGATATGGCTTTCGCACATAACACAGCATCCTTTCACAGCAGGCGCCAAATTCCCGATAGTTGCTGCGCGCTTCCCGCAGGGTCATCCCGTGGTTTTCGTCGCTCGGCTCCTCATCGGTGGCAATAAACACATCGTTTTCCCAAAAACACACCGGACAGACATAAGCCAGCGCATCCTCGCTGGGTACCGGAAGGGTGAGGCATCCGCAGCACGGACAGGGATACTTTCCCTGCACCGACTGTTCGATTGCGTTTGTCTCCTCTGTTTCTCCTGAGCTTACTGTTGGTGAATAGATAAACTTTTCTTTTTCCATCGCTTTCCCCCATTTCCTCTATCTTATGTTAAAAATAGGCAGAGCCGCTTTGATCGGCTCTGCCTGTGCTTTTATCTGTACTGTTTTTTGGGTTTCTGAAAAGAAGCGGGTTTCTTTGGTGCTTTTGGTGCGGGCTTTGCGCCGTCCTTTTCAAAGTACATATACAGCTGACACGGGATCATGCCGTTGTAGAGCTTGCGGCGCTTGTCCGCAACCCTTCCAAATGACTTTTCAAACTCCATGTCAGGGCTGATGATGTAATAGCGGTGCGGATAACCCTGATTAAACACCTCACCCATCGTCTGATAGATGTCCTGTGCCGTCTTTAAATCGAGCAAACGCTCGCCGTACGGCGGGTTGCAGATGACCACACCCTTTTCCACCGGAATGTGGAAATCTTTGACGTCGCGCTGGACCACCTGGATGCGTCCGCCTACGCCCGCCTGTTTTGCATTGTACTGAGCAAGCTCCACCGCCTGCGGGTCGATGTCGCTGCCGTAGGCGCGGAAGGTAGCGTCACGGCGGATCAAGTCAAAGGCGCGCTGGCGCTCCTGCTGCCAGACGGTCTGCGGCAGCCAGTCCCATTTTTCTGCGGCAAAGCGGCGGCGCAGACCTGGCGCGATGCGCAGAGCGTGCAGTGCCGACTCGATGAGCATGGTGCCTGAACCGCAGAACGGGTCGTACAAAATCGAGTCTGGATAGACGTGGGCAAGGTCGATGATGCCAGCCGCCAATGTCTCCTTGATCGGAGCAAGCACCGCATTTTTGCGGTAGCCGCGCTTGTGCAGTCCGGTGCCGGTGGTGTCCAGCGTAATCATCACCTGGTCGTGATTGATGCCAAATTCCACCGCATAGGTGGTGCCGGTCTCCTCAAACCAGCTGAGGTTGTACACCTCCTGCAATCGGGTGACGATTGCCTTTTTGATGATCGACTGGCAGTCGGAGATGCTGAACAGCTGCGACTTTAACGACCATCCACCCTTGACCGGAAAGGCATCCTTTTTGCCGATATAATCCTCAAAGGGAATCTTTTTGACCCCCTGAAACAGCTCCTCAAAGCTGCGCGCCTCAAACCGGCCCAGCACCAGCTGGACGCGCTCGGCAGTGCGCAGTCCGATGTTTGCTCTGGCAATCATGCTCTCGTCCCCTTCGAAGGTGATCCTTCCGTCGGTGACCTCCAGATTTTCTCCGCCCATCCTGCGGATCTCGGAAGATAAAACGCTCTCCAGCCCAAAGTGGCAGGGCGCTGACAATACTACTCTCAACAGCGATTCTCCTTTTCTGTCTGACCATATCCCATTATGAAATCAGATTTATCATATCAAGTTTGCCCTGCAAATGCAAGTGTTTATGCCCTATTTACCCTCTCTGCTGTCCTGTTTGTACAGCGGCGATGCAGGTTCTGGGGCTGCTTTCCTGCAAAACTTTTGCTTTTTTTGGCGTTTGCAATTCTTTCACAGAAAAGATATTGTTTTTTATCACATTCTCCTTGACCTTTTAAGAGGAACGTAGTATAATAAACTCAACAAAATCATATTAAGCTTCTTAATATATTTTGTACATTATCCGCAAAAGGGGTTGAAGCGATGAAGATCAATATCACAGCCAGAAATACAGGTATCAAAGATTCTTTCCGTGCAAGAGTTGAGAAGAAACTTTCCAAATTTGATAAATTCTTTGGCGACAGTGCACAGTCCCAGGTCACCGTCATTCATTCAGGCGATCATGAGACCGTCGAAGTCACCATCAAATCGGAAGGTCTGTTCTTCCGTGCAGAAAGAACCGCTGATGAACGTGAAGATGCTCTGGAAGCGGTTGTCGACTCCTTGTTCCGTCAGATCGTAAAGAACAAAAACAAACTGGAAAAACGGATGAAATCTGCATCCTTCACTCCAGAATTTATCGAAGAAATGTACGAGCCGGATGAATATAAGGTTGTAAAGACAAAACGGTTCCCAGTCAAACCGATGGAGGTCGAGGAAGCAATCCTCCAGATGAACATGCTCGATCATGAATTCTTCGTATTCCGCAACGCAGCATCTGGCGAAATCAATGTCGTATACAAACGCCACGATGGCAACTATGCTCTGATTGAACCAGAAGCAGAATAATTTGCAGAGTAACGGGCTGTGCAGTGCACAGCCCGTTTTTTGTTGATTGTATTGCATTTTTTGCACCCAGACTTGACATTTTCACAAAATCCATTTATCATAAAGAAAAATTACAACAGCGTTGAACAGGAATAGTAGGCGGACAACCCTCCTCAGAGAACTGCCGGTCGGTGCAAGGCAGTGGTGGAACTCCGTTCGAACTGACCTGGGAGCTCTGTCCCCAAATCCATCCCGATGGAAAGTAGGCGGCAGCGGAATTGTCCGACCGTTATCCTGGCATTGTATCGGCAGCATGGCCCGTACAAACAGAGTGCACACCTAAACGGTGTGAATCAGGGTGGTACCGCGGAAGTTTCGGTCTTTCGTCTCTGAAATATTCAGGGACGAAAGACCTTTTTTGTCCCTGCGAAAGGAAGTTTTACTGTGAAAAACGTTCGGAAATATGCCCGCAACTATTTTAATCCTCCGCTCACCGACTGCCGCTGGAGCAAACGGGAGTACATCGACCAGGCTCCTCGCTGGTGCAGCGTCGATCTGCGCGACGGCAATCAGGCGCTGATCGTGCCGATGGATTTGGAGAAAAAGCTGGAATTTTTCCAGTTTTTGTGTAAGCTCGGCTTTCGGGAGATCGAGGTCGGATTTCCTGCCGCATCGGACACCGAGTTTCAGTTTGTCCGCCGCCTGATCGAGCATCACCTCATCCCTGACGACGTCACCATCCAGGTCATCACTCCTGCGCGCGACCACATCATCGAAAAAACCTTCGAGGCGCTGCGCGGCTGCCGTCGTGCCATCATCCATCTGTACAACTCCACCTCCGTTGCCCAGCGTCAGCAGGTGTTCTGCAAATCCGATGAGGAGATCATCCAGATTGCCGTCAACGGCACCCGCAAGATTGCCGAATGTGCTGCCCGCACCGCCGGAGAATTTCTGCTGGAATACACTCCCGAAAGCTTCACCGGCACCGAACCGGATTTTGCCGTTCGCATCTGCAACGCCGTACTGGACGCTTGGCAGCCAAACGAACATCGGCCGGTTATTATCAACCTGCCTTCGACGGTGTCGCTGTCGATGCCGCACATCTACGCCAATCAAGTGGAATACCTGGGCGACCACCTCAACTTCCGTGAGCATGTCATCCTCTCTCTGCATCCGCACAACGACCGCGGCAGCGCTGTTGCCGAAGCGGAGCTGGGCATCCTCGCCGGCGGTCAGCGGGTGGAAGGTACCCTGTTTGGCAACGGCGAGCGCACCGGCAATGTCGACCTCATCACGCTGGCGCTCAACCTCTATTCCCATGGCGTCGATCCACAGCTTGATCTGTCCGACCTGCCTCATGTGGCTGAGGTTTATGAGGAGTCGACCGGCATGAATATTCCGCCTCGTCAACCCTACGGTGGTCAGCTGGTGTTTGCTGCCTTTTCCGGCTCCCATCAGGACGCCATCGCCAAGGGAATGCAGTGGCGGCAGACCCACACCTGCGACCACTGGAATGTTCCCTATCTTCCCATCGACCCCGAGGACATTGGACGCAGCTATGAGCACGACGTCATCCGCATCAACTCCCAGTCCGGCAAGGGCGGCATCGGTTATCTGCTGGAACACAAATACGGCATCCATATGCCAAAGGCGATGCGAGAGGAATTTGGCTACCTCATCAAAGGCATCTCCGACCATCAGCACAAGGAGCTGTCGCCGGAGGAGGTACACAAAATCTTTACCGACACCTATCTCAATCTGAATACTCCGATTCAGCTCGACGACTTCTACTTTGTACACAAGAAGGAGTACCATACCACCGTATCGCTGACGGTGCGCGGAGAACAGCTGGAGCTGACCGGCCGAGGCAACGGTCGATTCGACGCGGTGAGCAACGCTCTGCGTAAAGGTCTGGACATCCGTTTCCACGACATTGTCTACCAGGAGCACGCGCTGGAACGCGGTTCGACCTCCCGCGCGATCGCCTACATCGGCATCACCTCGGAACAAGGAAAGGTGTTCTGGGGCTGCGGTGTCCACACCGATATTATCGCGGCTTCGGTTTATGCACTGTTCAGCGCAGTCGACCGAATGCTGACCGATCCATCGGCAGAATAGTTCTGTCAAACGGAAACTCTTTTTGTCATAACATGATTCAAAAACAGCCTGTGAAAAATTTTCACAGGCTGTTTTTTCTAGGTTTATTTTTCTTTTTTGCGGTCGCTGACCCGCTCCCTTGTTCCATCGGGACGGACGATCACTGAGTGATCCAACGTTGCACGAAGGCTTCCCTTCATGCTGTCGATATACTCCTGCCGCAGCGCCTGCTGTTCGCGCTTTTCTTCCTCGGTCAGCGGCTGCACTCTCGATTTTCTGGACAGCTCACTGATACGGTCGATCTTTGCTTTTTCCATGTTGTTCTTCCTCCAATATTTATGACGCTTCTTCGCCCGACTGTCCGATCACCGGTTCGGGAAAGAATCGGTTTTCCAGCTCTTCCTTCAGGTTATATTCCTCATAAGGATGTGCAATCATACTGATTTCAGCGATACACTGTCCTCTGTTGTCAAAATAATAGCTGTAAACAATCTTTTCAAATGCATCCGGACCTTCCGCACGCTGTTCCAGCTTTTCCACCATCTCCAGCACCTGTCGAGCTGTCGGCTGGGCGGTGCGGATGCTCAGATTTCGCCCATGATAGGTAAAGGACAGCACCTCGGTTTCCTCCGGAAGCGCATTGATCACCTGGGTCAGAACGCTGAAATCGTTGCGCGGAATAAACTCAAAGTCGGCAACTGCCTCGACCAGTGCTTCCAGGTATTTATAAACCACTGTTTGCAGCCGTTTGCCCTGTACCGTGAGTTTGGAGCTTTCGCTCAGTCCATCGACCAGATGGTTGATGATCTCAATCTTTTCAGCCTGGGCAAAATTGATCGTCCTGCCCGCAGTGCGGATTCCCAGCAGCAAAATCAAAAAAGCGGACAGCAAAAAAATCAGATGAATGCACACCTGGTCAAAGATTTTCTGTGACCTGCTTTTTCTTTTGCGCACGCTGTCCCCTCCGCTCTTAAGATTGTTTTTTAAGAAACCTGTGGGTCAGCAAACGGGTCACTGATACCGGTGTAACCTTCCGGCACCTCCTGCTGTAAATATTCCTCCAGGCACAGTCCGCTCTCCTTCATCAGCTTTGCATGGGTCTTGCCGACAAAACGGTAATGCCACGACTCATAGATGATCTTGGTGACGTCCTGTTTGTCCTCGGGATAGCGCAGTACAAAGCCATACTCCCAGGCGTGTTCCTGCAGCCACTGTCCTGCCTCGGTATCAGCAAACTCCGGATCAAGTGTCTGGTGGGTTGGTGTGACGATGTCCGCTGCCAGTCCGGTGTGATGTTCACTGGTGCCTGGAATAGCGATAGCACTGGCAGTCAGGTCGTACGCTTCCTGCTGGCTCTTTCCCTGGTTGAGATAAATCTGCACCTGTTCATCAAACAGTGTCTGCTGTTTTTCGATGGAACGGTAAGCCGAGCAGACCAGCAGGTCCACTCCGTCTTTGGCTGCCGCGTCGATCATATCGCGCATCGTCTGAGCAACGCGGGCATCCATCTCAAAGCTGTTCTGCACCACTTCGGTCTCAACAGTGAAATCCTGCGGCAAAGGGTTATCCACATTGGCAAGCAGCAGATACCACTCCTGCTTTTCCTGTGCAAACTCCTCTGCCAGCTTCTGGGTGTCCTGCTCCTCCGAGGATTCCTGTTCCTCCGAGGATTCCTCCTCCTGCTGCGTTTCCTCTTCCTGTGGCTGGGTTGGCTGTTCTTCTCCTGTCGTCTCCTCTTCCTGCGGCTGGGTTGGCTGCTCTTCCTCAATCGTTTCCTCGTCAGAAGACTGGGACTGCTGATTGTTCTGCTCTTCGGAAGGCTTTTGATTGTTCTGTGCCAGTAAAACCGCACCTACTGTGATTGCTCCAAGCAGAAGAATCAAAACCAGTCCAAGTGCAGCCCCTGTTCCAGATCTTCTTTTCTTTTTATGGTGTTGTTGCGGCTGTTGTCTCTGTGGCCGTTGTCTCTGCGGTTGTTGTCTCTGCTGTGCCATGTTTACATCCATTCTTTCTGTGGTTAAAATTGCTGCATCGTGTTATTCCATATTTCCCGTTTCAAACATGATGATGGAGAGCGCTGCCAGCGGCGCTGTTTCACAGCGCAGGATTCGCTTGCCAAGCGACAGCACCTGACAGCCTGCCTGCTGCGCCTGCAAAACTTCCTCCTCATCAAAACCGCCTTCTGCTCCGATGAGCACGGCGATTTCCTTTCCCGCCTGCTGGATTACCTGACGAGCCGGTGCTGTCGCATTTTCATAAAAGAGGATGGCGCAATCCGCCTGCTGCATCTGTGCCAGAGCGGCAGGCAGTTCCAGCATCGGCAGCACCTGCGGCACCTTGCCGCGGCCGCTCTGCTTTGCCGCTTCCAGCGCAATTCGATTGTAGCGCTCCAGCTTCTTTGCCATCGACTTCTGGTCCGGTTTGGAGACACAACGCCGTGTCATCACCGGCGTAATGGCATCCACACCGAGCTCCACCGCCTTTTGAACGATCAGTTCCAGCTTGTCCGCCTTGGGCATCGCCTGATACAGATGCACCTTTACCGTCGGCTCGCTCTGACTGGGCAGCACGTCCAGCACCTTCAGCTGTACCTGATGGTCGTCCAGCGCTTCTATCATACATTCATAGTCATAGCCTTTTGTGTCACATACTGTCAGCGGATCCCCTACCTTCATGCGAAGCACCCGCGCGATGTGTTTGGCATCGTCGCCGGTGATGGTGCCACCCTGCTGACTGATGGTCTGTGTAAAAAATCTGGGCATTGTTTTTCTCCTGTTTATTTTGCCTTGCAGGCCATAGCGACCCATCCACCGGAGGTTCTGCGGTCGATGACCTCAAATCCACAGCGATCCAGTGCATCGCGGACATCCTGTTCACGGGTGTCGATGATACCGGAGGTGATAAAGATGCCGCCCTCTGCAAGGTATTTGCCGACATCCTGACTCAGGCGGATGATGACATCTGCGACGATGTTGGCGCAGATCACCTGGAAGCTTCCCTCGACCTGGCTGGTGAGATCTCCCCGATGGAAGGCGATGCGGTCGCCTACGCCGTTGAGGTCGGCGTTTTCGCCGGCAACCTTGACAGCAACCTCGTCGATGTCACAGCCCTTGATCTCTTTTGCACCCAGCAGCGCCGCTGTGATGGCCAGAATACCGCTTCCGCATCCGACGTCGAGCACACAGTCGTCCTTGGTCAAATACTCCTCCAGCAGCTCCATACACAGTCTGGTGGTATCATGGGTTCCGGTGCCAAAGGCCATGCCTGGATTGAGGGTCAGCACAACATCGTCCGGCTGACGGTCATATTCTTCCCAGGACGGGCAAACAACCAGATGCTTTCCGACCTTGACCGGATGGTAATATTTTTTCCAGGCGTTGGACCAGTCCTCCTCGTTGAGGTTTTTTAATTCCATCTCCAGACGTCCATAGAGCCCCTCGGTGTCCTGCGACTTTAACCGCGCCAGAATCTCTCTGGCTGCTGCCATCTCCTCCATGCCCTGTGGATTGTTCGGCAGATAGAGGGTCACGCTGGTCTCACAGTCCTTCATGTGTGCCATGACTTCCTGGTCGATATAGTCCCAGTGAGGAGTGGTGTCGTGGAGGAATTCGTCAAAATCCTTCGCATCCTCAATCATGAAGCCCTGGATGCCCAGATCCAGCAGGCTGCCGGTCAACGGTTCGATTCCTTCGCTTGTGGTATAAATCTTCACTTCAGTCCAGTTCATCTTGTGTTATCTCCTATTCTTTGTTCAGATTGCTTGTCCTTACGTTTGGTATCCTTACCGGTGTATCTGTCCGCAGGGAAATTCCCTGCGGACAGATACACCGGTTTAGTTTTCTTCGCTCTTATGTATTTTAAAGATCATCCTTAAAATACCAGAAAGGAAACGGGGACTTTTGATAACAACGACTTTCATAAACAATACCTCCTTAACATCAACACTGCTGCATTCTATGCCAAAAAGGTTTATTTTGTTCGTCTATTCCCCTCGGTTGGCGATAATTACCAGTATTCCCTCCCGAACATGCACGGTGGCGTCCTCCCCTGGCAAAAAGGCATTGCTGACGCCAAGCGGGAAGCGGTTGTCGATGGAAGCGTCCTCCGTTTCATACTTTGCGTGGTGAATGGTGACACCATCTGCTCTATCGCTGTGGCAGAACACCGAAAAGTGAAAGCCCTTTTCATAGGGTACGGTCACGCTCTGACCATCCCTGATTGCGGTGATGCGGCAGTCCTTGTCCACAATCTGCGCCGTTTCTCCGTGTTCGACCGCATACACCACTGTCTGAATATTTGCCAGCGTGTGGTCGAGCCTGCCGCCCAGCATGCCCAGCATCATTATTTCATGGTATCCACGGCGGATCGCCTCCTTGACGGCGAGCATGGTGTCGGTATCGTCCTTTTCCACCGGATAGCGCAGCAGCTCACAGTTTTGCGGCAGGCTGCCGTTGTACGAGTCAAAATCTCCCAGCACCAGATCAGGCACAACACCCATCGACACACAGTAGGCATAGCCGCGGTCGGCACAGATGATATAATCATCCTCCCGCAGCAAGTTCTGCGCATAGCGCAGGTCTGCAATCTCGCCGCCGCCAAATATTACGCATCGGTTCATAGTTTCATCTGTCCTTTTGTTTCGCGTCCGATTTCCCACTCTTTGATATTTTTTGCCTGTTCATAGAGCGCCAGATAGCTCTGGTGACGGCTCGGTGCAATTTCTCCGTTTTTCACCGCCTCCAGCACTGCACATCCTGCTTCCTTGGTGTGGGAACATCCGCGGAAGCGGCACCGTCCTTCGTACTGGCGCATCTCGCGGAAACAGTCTGCCAGCTCGTCCTTGAGGATGATCTGGAACTTTTCCAAGTCTACCGCCGAAAATCCCGGGGTGTCCGCTACAAATCCGCCCTGCGGCAGTTCGTACAGCTCAACGTGGCGGGTGGTATGGCGTCCGCGTCCCAGCTTCTGGCTGATGTCGCCGGTATCCAGGCTCAGTCTAGGGTCGATGGCATTGAGCAGCGTCGATTTGCCTGCACCGGAGTTTCCACAGAAGGCGCTGGTCTTGTCGCGCAGCACCTCCATGACCTCCTTGATGCCCTCGTGTGCCAGCGTCTTTGTCTCCAGCACAGTAAACCCTGCCTGACGGTAGATCTGTGCAAATTCGGACGAGTCTGCCAGGTCACACTTGGTGATGACGATGACCGGCTCGATCTGCTGATACTCTGCAATGGCGATCAGCTTGTCCAGGACAAAAGCGTTGGGAGCAGGGTCGGCGATGGAAACCACCAGCACCAGCTGGTCAAGGTTTGCCAGTGGCGGACGCACCAAGCTGTTTTTGCGCGGCTGGACCTGCAGCACATATCCCTTGCCCTGCGGCGTGAGTTCCACCTCCACCCAGTCGCCGACGCAAGGTTTGATGTTCTGCTGCCGGAAGGCGCCGCGGGCTCTGCACTCGATCATCTCCCCTTTATTTTGGGGATCGGATACATAGTAAAATCCGCCCAACGATTTCATGATTCTTCCCTGAACATTTTGTTGTGTCAAACTGCTGATCCCTCCTGATTTCTGTTCCATTCATCCCTGATAAAACTGTATAGATAGCTGTCGTGGTAACTTCCGTGGTGAAAGCGGTATTTTCTCAATATTCCTTCCGCACGAAATCCGCAGCGTTCCAGCACCTTTTGTGCTGCAATGTTGTCAACGTCGGTATCCGCCTCCAAACGGACCACAGGAAAATTTTCCATGAGGTAGTCCCGACACAGCAGCAGCACGCGGGAAGCAAGGTGATGTCCCTGTGCCGACGGATGCAGCACAAATCCCAGCCGCACCAGACCTTCCCGTATAAAGTTGAGGTAGAATAGTCCGACTGCCCTTGCGTCCTCCTCGATCATCAGCATCTGGAACTGTTCACTGCAAAGCCCATCGCTTTCCAGCTGCTTTTGCAACATCAGCGCCGATTCGATTCTGCACTCCTGATACATTCCTCGAACCTCCGCTGTCTGAAAGGCCGCCAACACCGGCAGATCCTCCCTTTGCAGAGGACGGATGCAGAGATTTTGCTGTGTTATCATCGTCCTTCCCTCCCTTGCTGGCAGAGTATCTTTTCTCCCTGTATCTTTTTATTATACCAAATTTCAAAGCAAAAGGCGAGTACTCCTCCTGTAAAATTTGGCAGCCTTTCCCGATATACAAAATCCCCACATCCTGCATACAGGATGTGGGGAAACAGTTTAATCGTCACTTGGCTCTGGATACTCGTCGTCGGAAGTCTGTGTATCCTCCTCGTCATCGCGGGCTTCCAAACTCTGACCGACTGCCTGCAGGTCGCTGGTCGGTACCACGACACCGGTATCAAAGTTGACATCGTAGGTCAGATACAGCTCTCCGTCGATATAAATCTCGACCTTACCGTCGCCCTTTCCTGTTGGACGGGTGGTCCAGGTGGACTGTTTGGACAGGTCCGGATCGCCGTAACCGGTTTCGGTGCCGTCCACAAAGGTCTGTACATGAACGGTGCCGTCGCCCTGCGGCAGATCAAACTTGATCTCAACCTGACGCGGTTTATTTGGGTCCTCCCAGCCGTCGCCGCCCATGACGGTGACCTGGATGACAGTACCAGCCGGTACCAGCGCATCCTCGCTCGGAGTCTGTTCCAGAATGGTACCTGCCGCTGCGGTGTTGGTAGGATCGCTCTCTGGGTCTACCTCTTCGACACATTCAATACGCAGACGCTTTGTTGAAAGCAGCGTCTTTGCCTCATGGAAGTTCATGCCGACAACCAGCGGAACGGTCTGGTTCTGATCCTGCGAACCAAGGCTGACATAGACGCTGATCTCATCGCCCTCAGCTACTTCCTCTCCGGCTCCTGGCGAGGTCGTTACCACCGTACCGGCGGCATATTCGTTGGAATAGGTTTCGGTTTCGCTCCACTTGAGGTTGTTCTTGCTCAGATCGCGGAATACCTCGGTGGAATCCTTGCCGGCATAATCTTCCAGAATGATGGTCTGCTTGCCGGTGCTGACCTTGATGTTGATGGTCGAATTCTCCTTGACCACCTTGCCTGGGTCGGGATTCTGCTCATAGATCTCGCCCGCCTCATACAGGCTGCTCGGTCCTTCTTCCTCCACCACGATCTTGAACTGTTCGGCATACTTTGTCTTGATGCTCTCGTAGTTCATGCCGATCAGGTCCGGAACGGTCGCGTTTGCTACCTGTTCAAACGGCTTATTCACAATAAACAGCATTGCGATAAATGCACAGGCTGCCAGCAAAAAAGCAAAAGCAATTCCTGCCATAACCGGAACGACGGGCAGCGGTTTTCTTTCATACGTGTCCTGTGTGTTCTTCCTTTTGGAAGGTGTTTTTTCTTTTTTCATCTGTCTTGCATCCCTGTGTACTACTTTTTTTGCATCCTGCTGATGGCGAAATTCATTCTGAATGTGCACCTGAGCAGGCTGTTCGTATTTATACGAAAATACGATGGACGGATTTTTTTTGAACTCGTCGATGTCGTGCAGCATCTCGGCGGCAGACTGATAGCGTTTGGACGCATCCTTCTGCATAGCGCGCATGACAATCTCCTCCAACCCTTCCGGAATATCAGGGTTAATGGAGCGCGGACGGATCGGCTCGCTCTGAATCTGCTTGATTGCCACCGAAACCAGCGAATCTGCCTCAAACGGCAGCTTGCCGGTGAGCATCTCAAACATCATGACACCCAGCGAATACAGGTCGCTTCGTGCATCGGTGCAGGCGCCGCTGGCCTGTTCAGGGCTGATATAATGCACCGAACCAATCGCCTTGTCGGTGATGGTCTTGGTATTGCTGCGCGAAAAACGAGCAATGCCAAAGTCGGTGATCTTGATGCTGCCGTCGGACAGCAGCATAATATTGTGGGGCTTTACATCCCGATGAACGATGCCTTTATCATGGGCATGCTGCAGTGCCTTGAGGATCTGCACCGTAAAATGGACCGCCTCTTTCCAACGCAGCACATGCTCCTGATCTATATAATCTTTCAGCGTAATCCCGTCGATATATTCCATGACAATCGACTGGATGCGGTTTGAAAAGATGACGTCATATACCTTGACGATGTTGGGGTGATCCAACAGGGAAATGGCTCTGGATTCATTGCGGAAGCGGCGCATAAATTCGTCGTTGTCCATGTATTCCTCGCGAAGGATCTTGACTGCAACAATCCGGTCCTCCAACACGTCATACGCCTTGTAGACATTGGCCATGCCGCCGACGCCGATCAGTTCCCTGATCTCATAACGTCCATCCAGTTTCTTTCCAATGTATTTATCCATGTAAACTTGCCTCCTGCAAAGCGGGCCTTATTTGCGATACAGCATGACTGCTGTAATGTTGTCCAAGCCGCCCTGATTGTTTGCATAATCAATCAGGCTCTGAATGCTGTTCTTATGGACGCAGTTTTTGAGCATCTCCGGCAGCTTTTCTTCCTTCAGATAATTGGAAAGCCCGTCGCTGCACAGCAGAACAATGCTTTCCTTTTTCAGCTCGTACATCTGATAATCAATATCCAGTGTATCTCCCACGCCGATGGCACGGGTGATATAGTGCTTTTTAGGGTGATGGACCGCTTCTTCCTGGCTGATCTCTCCGCGGTCGACCATATTCTGCACCAGTGTGTGGTCATGTGTCAACTGTTTGACCGCCTTTTTTTCCACCATATAGATGCGGCTGTCGCCAATGTTGACGATGTGCATATTTTCTCCGACCACCACAGCCAGCACCAGAGTGGTGCCCATTCCGTGATAATCCGGATTTCCCTTTGCCATTGAGTAGACCTTGGCGTTGGCTGCGCTGATGGCAGAAAAGATGACCGCTTTTGCTGCTGCCTCGCTCATCTGATCGTTGACATCGCGCTGAAGATATTTTTCAATCATCTGACAGGCGGTGGCGCTTGCCACATCGCCCGCTTTTTCGCCGCCCATGCCGTCACAGACGATGGCATAACCGGAAGATTCTCCCACGGTGCGGCAGACAAAGACGTCCTGATTCTGCTCCCGCTTTCGTCCGGTATCGGTCGCTCCTAAACATTTGATCACAACTCTTCCCTCCCCTGACTGCGCTGCTGGTCATATTCCCTGCGCAGCTGGCCGCAAGCCGCATTGATGTCCGCTCCCAGCTCCCGTCGGATGGTCGCGTTGACACCTCTTGCTTCCAGCGCCTTCTGAAATGCCTCTATGCGCTGTCTGGAACCTCTCTTAAATCCTCTTTCCTTGACCGGATTGACCGGAATCAGGTTGACGTGGGCACTCATTCCTCTTAACCGGTCTGCCAGTTCATTGGCATGGCGCACCTCGTCGTTGACTCCTTCGATCAGAGCATATTCAAACGAAATTCTTCTGCCTGTCTTGTTAAAATAATACCGGCAGGCTTCCAGCAGCTCGTCGATCGGATACCGCTTATTGATCGGCATGGTCTGGCTGCGGATCTCGTCGTTTGGTGCATGCAGCGAGATGGACAGTGTCAATCCCACCTTTTCCTCTGCCAGCTGGTAGATTCGGTCCACCAATCCGCAGGTGGACAGCGACAGATGCCGCAGGCTGAGGTTATAGCCCTCCGGCGAGGACAGGATGTGCAGAAACTTCATCACGTTGTCGTAGTTGTCAAACGGTTCTCCGATGCCCATCAGAACAACGTTGCTCACCCGCTGGCCGCTGTCGCGGGTGACGGTGTAGATTTCGTCGAGCATCTCGGACGGTTCCAGCGACCGCACCAGTCCCGCCAGCGTGGACGCACAGAATTTGCAGCCCATCCGGCAGCCCACCTGGGTGGAGATGCACACCGAGTTTCCATACTTATATTTCATCAGAACTGCTTCCACACAGTTGTTGTCCTTGAGCCGCAGAAGATACTTTTGGGTGCCGTCAATCTTTGATGTCAGTTTGCGGATGATCGACAGGCTATTTATGTAGTAGTTCTGCGCAAGCTGCTGGCGAAATGCCGCCGGCAGATTGGACATCTCCTCAAAGGATTCCACCCGCTTTTCGTGCAGCCAGGAATACACCTGCTTGCCGCGGAATTTGGGCTGTCCCATCTGCACCATCGCCTCGGTCAGCTCTGCAAGCTCCAGAGACTTAATGTCCTGTTTGTCTTGCCATTGGTTGTTTTGCTCCACGTTATATCACCGCACCTTTTTCATACACGCAATAAAAAATCCATCCGTATCCGCCATCTGCGCAAGCAGCGTCACCTTCCAGGCATCGGGATCGGCAAGCTGTGCCGCTTCTCTCACCTGTTTTGGCAGCGGACAGGGGACAAACTCCGGATGCTGCTGTAAAAATGCCTCGACCACACCGTCGTTTTCCTCCCTGAGCAGCGTACAGGTCGAATAGACCAGCACGCCCTCTACCTTCAGATAACGGGATACATTCTCCAGAATCTTCGTCTGAAGGGCTGGCAGCTGCCGCAGTTCCTCCGCCTTTTTATATTTGATCTCCGGTTTGCGGGCGATAATTCCCAGTCCCGAACACGGTGCATCACACAGCACACGGTCGAAGCTGCCGAGCGCCGGCGTAAACTGGGTGGCATCACACAGCTGCGGATGCACACAGCTCAATCCCAGACGCTGTGCACCGGAGGATATCTTTCGAATTTTTTCCTCAAAGATGTCACAGCTGATGATCTCCCCCTCATTGTTCATCTGCTGTGCCACCGAAAAGGACTTGGACCCGGGCGCCGCGCAGCTGTCGAGCACCCGCTGTCCCTGCTGCGCCTGCAGGCTGCAGGCGCACAGCTGGGAAGATTTGTCCTGAATATAAAACAGGCCCTTTTCAAAGCTTTGCAATTTTTCGAGCGATGCCGTGTCAAACAGCTGGATACAGCCCTCGAGCTGCTCATCCACCTGGACCTGCACACCCTCCTGTTCCAGCTCTCTGACGCAGTCTGCCACGCTTATCCTGGCGGTATTGACCCGCGCATACAAGGGCGGTCTGTCCAGCGAACGCTCCAGTGTGGCGATGGTCGCTTCCTCCCCATAGTTTTCCAAAAGTTCCCGTATGATCCACTGTGGGCAGGAGTAGCGGACCTCCAGCTTTCTCAGGCGGTTGCCCTTGACCGGCGGAATCTTCTTTTCATCCCGCAGAAAGCTGCGAAGCACCGCATTGACAAAACCGGAAGCGCTCGATACCTTCATGCGGCGAGTCAGCTTGACCGCCTCGTCCACCGCAGCAGCATCGGGCACGTTATCCAGATAGAGCATCTGGTACAGACTGATCCGCAAAATCTCCGCCACAGCGGGAGTGAGCTTGGACACCGGCTTTTTGGAGTAGGCCCCGATGATATGATCGAGGGTCAGCTTTCGCTCCAGTGCACCGTAAAATAGTCTGCTTGCAAAGGAGGTGTCCACCGGCGACAGCCCGCTTTTTTTGAGGGTTTCATTTAAAACGAGGTTGGAATATCCTCCCTCACCATTTACTTTCATCAAAGCCTGCACGGCTGCCTGCCTTGCGGTATATTCTGGCATGATGGACAAATCCTTTCTTTTCTGTCATGGTCTGCTGTGCGCAGAACCTCTAGTCGTTATTTCGTCTGCCGAACAGCAAAATCAGACGCAGCAGCTGCGCCAAGCTCGAAAGCAGCGCCGCCACATAGGTCAGTGCTGCTGCGTGCAGCACCTTTCCTGCCATCTTGGTTTCATCGCCTTCCAGCAGGTGGTCATTTTCCAGCGTTTCCAGTGCGCGATAGCTTGCGTCATATTCCACCGGCAGAGTGACCAGCTGGAACAGTGCGACGGTCGAAAACAGCACAATGCCCAGCTGAATCAGAAAACCATAGTTAAACAGCAGTCCAATCAACAGCACCGGCATCGACAGCGACGAGCCAAACTGGCTGATGGGGATGATGGCGCTGCGGATGCGGATGGGCACATATCCCACTGCATACTGTACTGCATGACCTGCCTCATGGGCAGCAACACCGATGGCTGCCACCGACGAGCTGTTGAACACGCTGTCCGACAGGCGGATGACCTGCGCCTTGGGATCGTAGTGGTCGGTCAGATTTCCCGAGATATGCTCCACACGGATGTGATAGAGATTGTTCTGATCCAGAATCTGACGGCACACCTGTGCGGCAGTCATGCCTCGCGAGCTGTAAACACGGCTGTACTTCTGATAGGTGGATTTTACACGGGTCTGTGCCCACAGTGCAAAGAACATCGCCGGCACAATCAAAATCCAGTAGTATCGGTCAAAATAGTAAAAAAACATCGACTCTTCCTCTTTTCATCATTGAAAATTTCCTTTTGGCAAGGAGTCCCCATTCTCTTATTATATTGTACAATTTTGAATGGGTTATGAAGAGTATATTCCACATTGGTAAACGTAGAGAAGAAATCAGGCTTATTCTCCCAGTTTTTTCGGTTTTCTTCCGCGCAAAAAGTCCTCGCCCTTCATCCGCTTGCCGCCTTCCAGCTGCACTTCGAGCAGTTCGAGGGCTCCTTCCTTGCAGGCAACGATAAACTTCTTGCTGTCGATGACCTCTCCTGGCTGGCCTTTGCCACTCGCCAGCACAGCGCGATGGACCTTTAACAGCTTTCCATCCACCGTGGTGTGTGCAACCGGCCATGGAGACAGACCGCGGATGAGGTTGTGCAGCGTCTGTGCATCCTTTGTAAAATCCAGCCGTGCAATCTGTTTGTCCAGCATCGGCGCATAGCTCGACAGACTGTCGTCCTGTACTTCGCGCGGCGCTTTACCCTGTTCAATCAGTTCGATGGTTTCCACCAGCGCCTGCGCGCCGATCTCCTTGAGGCGGTCATGCAGCTCGCCGTAGGTTTCATTTTCTCCGATCGGCGTCTCCTTTTTGAGGATCATGTCGCCGGTATCCAGTCCCTCGCCCATGTACATGGTGGTGACACCGGTCACGCTCTCTCCGTTGATGACGCTCCACTGGATCGGACCTGCGCCGCGGTATTTTGGCAGCAGCGAACCATGGACGTTGATGCAGCCATAGCGCGGCAGTTCCAGAATCTCCTTTGGCAGAATCTTGCCGTAGGCAACCACCGCAATCAGGTCCGGCTGCAATTCCTGAAGGATTTCCAGCGCAGTGCCGTCGCGCATCTTCTGCGGCTGGAAAACCGGAATATCATGCGCAAGTGCCAGTTCCTTGACCGGAGGCGCCACCAGCTTATAGCCTCTGCCCTTTGGTTTGTCCGGCTGGGTAAACACGCCGACGATCTGATGGTCGGTTTCCAGCAGCTTCTGCAGCGAAGCCTCTGCAAATTCGGGAGTTCCCATAAAAACAATCTTCATCTGTGATGCCTCTCCTTTGCTGTCTAAAACTAGTCGGCCAGTTCCTCTTCGCTGAGCAGACGGGACATTCTGTCCTTAAACACAACGCCGTCCAGATGGTCGTTTTCGTGGCAGACTGCCCTTGCAAACAGCTCTTCGCCTTCCATCTCAAACCACTCGCCGTTGCGGTTCTGCGCTTTGACGCGGACAAAGTTTGGGCGCTCGACCATTCCGTATTCTCCTGGGAAGGAGAGACAGCCCTCTGCACCGTTCTGGGTGCCGGAGGTTTCCAGAATCTCAGGGTTGATAAACTCGATGATGCCGTCGCCTACGTCGATGACAAACAGGCGGCGCAGCATTCCCACCTGAGGACCTGCCAAACCGACGCCCTGTGCCTGATACATTGTTTCTGCCATATCATCCAGCAGCGACCAGAGTTTATGATTAAATTCTGTCACCGGACGGCATTTTTTATGCAGTGTTTCGTAACCATCGTTATCTTTTACAATATTTCTAATTGCCATCGTCATAACTTCCTTTCTATACCTTTGAGCATTGACCTTATATATCGTTTCCATTCAGATCCACCCAGATGTGGACCTCACGATTCTGTTTTGCTTCATCAAACAGGCGCAGCAGCTCCCACATCAGAGCATAAAACCGCTCCTGAGCGCGGCATTTGATCATAATTCCATAGCGATATTTTCCCGAGATGCGCGGAATCACCGGTTCACACGGATTCATCATCCGCAGCGGCAGGTCGCTGTACTGTTCTGCCGCCTTCTGACGAAACAGCTCTGCAAACCACAATGCCGCCTTTCGGACAGCTTCCTCCTCTTCTCCCGAAAATCCCACCTGACACAGAGTACAAAACGGAGGATAGAGTGCCAGTTTGCGCGTCTTTATTTCGTCCTGATAAAAGCTCTCGTAATCCTGCCTTGCCGCCTGACGAATCACCGGATGATCCGGTGACGCCGTCTGAATCAGCGCCCGTCCCGGCAGTGTTCCTCTTCCACAGCGTCCCACCACCTGGGTGAGCAGCGAGAAGGCGCGTTCACAGCCGCGGAAATCCTGCGAATAGATCGACTGATCGGCATTGAGCACTCCCACAAGCGTCACATCAGGGAAGTTGAGTCCCTTGGCGACCATCTGGGTGCCGACCATGATCTGATATTTTCCGGCGGCAAAGTCGTTAAACTTGGTTTCGTGCGACATCCTCGACATGGTGGTATCCATGTCCACCCGCAAAATCTGTGCCTGCGGGAAGATATAATGCAGTTCGTCCTCGATGCGCTGGGTTCCGCTGCCGGTATAGCTGATCAGCGGGCTGCCGCAGTTGGGACAGTTTTCCTCCAACCGGCGCGAATAGCCGCAGTAGTGGCACATTAGCTGTCCGTTGACATGGTGATAGGTCAGTGCCACCGAACAGTTGGGGCATTTTGCCACCTCACCGCATTCGTTGCAGCGCACCACCGTGTGATAGCCTCTGCGGTTTAGCAGCAGAATGCTCTGCTGACCCGCTGCCAGATTGTCGCGAAGCTCATGCGTCAGCTCCTGGCTGATGTCCGTCCCGTAGCTCTGGCTCATATCCACAATCTGCACCTGTGGTAGCTGATTGCCCAGATACCGTTTTGTCAGCGTGACCAGATGGATGCGCCCGCGCTTTGCCTGATAATAAGTTTCCACGCTGGGAGTTGCCGACGCCAGCAGCAGCATCGCCTTGTGCCAGCGGCAGCGTGCTCTGGCGATGTCCCGCGCATGATAGCGCGGCGACGATTGGGAAGCATAGGCGCTCTCCTGCTCCTCATCGATGACGATCAGCCCGATCTCGCGAAGCGGCGCAAACACCGCCGACCTCGTGCCGACCACCACATCAGCCAGTCCCTTTCGGATGCGCTTGTATTCGTCGGCGCGCTCCGCCATCGTCAGTCCGCTGTGCAGCACCGCTACCTTCTGTCCAAACCGCCGCGAAAACAGTTCCACCGTCTGCGGCGTCAGCGAGATCTCCGGCACCAGAATGATGACGCCCTTGCCTTGGGCGCGCACCTGCTCGACCAGCTGCAAGTAGACCTGGCTCTTTCCCGAGCCGGTCACGCCGTACAACAGCGCCGAAAGCGTTCCGCTTTCGCGCTGCTCCTGCCACAGCTGCCACAGCTGTTCGAGGGCTTTGTTCTGCGCGGCGTCCAGCACAATCTTTTCCGGCGGCGCCATCGTTCGGTCCGCATAGGGACTGCGAAAGATTTGCCGCCCGTAATAGCTGACCAGCCCAGCCTGCTCCATCTTGTCGATGGTCTGGCGGGTGGTGCCGGTGTAGTAGCACAGCTCTTTGAGCGAAACGGACGGCGACTGCCGCAGCAGCTCAATGATTTCCTTGCGCTTTGCGGTCAGACGGATGCCGTCCTCCTGCATCTTCTGTACCTTTTCCTCGTCCAGGCGGACGATGATCTCCTTGCTGTCGGCGCTTTTTTCCCGAACATCCTCCATCAGCAGGATTGCTTTGCACTCGATCAGCTGCCGAAGTTCAGGGTCCTTTCTGCTCAGAGACAGTTCTTCCAGCATCTGTTCCCATTCCACCGGCTTTTTATATGCTGACAGATAGGTTTTAATCCGCTGCTGTACGCCGCTCATCGGTTGAGGCCAGGCAGTTTCCTCTCCTTTTGCACACATCATCCGCACGCGAAAGCTCAGTCCGGCGGGCACAACTGCGCGCAGCGCCTCATAGTAGGTGCAGAACACCCTTTTGTGCAGCCATCTGACCAGCCACAGCTGTTCTTCATCCAGCAGCGGCTGTGTATCCAATACACGCCGCACCGGCTTGAGCTTTTTTAGATCGGAACTATTTTCCTCCAACGCCATCACCAAACCCTGACGGGAATGATTGGCTCGTCCAAACGGCACCAGCACCCGACAGCCTGGAAAAATCTCCTGCTGCAAGCGGGAGGGAACCTGGTAAGAAAACTCTATGTCAAAGGCATAAGCGGTATTTTCCACCACAACCTTTGCGATCATCCTGCCATTCTCCTTCCCGTTTTAAGATGGTTTCCTCACAAAGAACGGGCGGCAGATGCCACCCGTTTTTTTCCACAGTTTCAAGCGCAAACGGTGAAAAAATGGGCTTCCCTAGTTTGCGTCCTTGATTTTTACCAGATCTCTGACTCTGACCTTGCCCGAAGCAAAATCTTCCAGAGATGCAGTAACCGGTTTTTTCTCCATCGGCATGTTGTTGTCTGCCCAGTAATCGGCAATCTCTCGTGCATGTCTTGCAACAGCAACAACAAATGCGTAATAGCTTTCTCCTTCACGAATAATCTGCGACATCGCTGGTCTAAGCATGTTGATTCACCTCATCAAGAAATTCTTTCATATTATTTTTATTATAACGATTCGCACAGATGATCTGCGTCAGTCTTTCCACAGCCTGCTCAACCGTATCGTTGACAATGATATAATCGTACTCCTGCGCACACTGAAGTTCTTTGCGCGCAATGTTCAGACGGTTTTCCACCGTCTTGGCGTCCTCGGTCTGCCGTCCGGTCAGACGGTTTGCCAGCTCTTCAAAGCTTGGCGGCGCAATAAAGATTAAAAGTGCGTCCGGACAGCTTTTCTTTACCTTCAAAGCGCCCTGCACTTCGATTTCCAGAATAACGTCGTTTCCCTGCTGGCGCTGTTCCTCCACCGGCTGACGCGGTGTTCCGTAGTAGTTGCCGTTATAGCTTGCATATTCGAGCATTCCGCCGTTCTGGGCAGTCTGTTCAAACTCCTCACGGCTGAGAAAATAATACTGCACACCGTGCTGCTCGCCTGGACGCGGAGCGCGGGTGGTAGCAGATACCGAATAGGCAATTTTATCGCGGCTTGCCAGATACTGTGCCAGCACCGTTCCCTTGCCGACGCCGCTGGGACCGGATACAACAATCAGCTGTCCTTTTTTATTCATCTTCCTCCAGCTCCTCCTCATCGTCATCGTCGTTGAGACGGTTGGCGACCGTCTCCGGCTGCACCGCGGAAAGAATCACATGGTCGCTGTCGGTGATGATCACCGCCCTGGTTCTTCGTCCATAGGTCGCGTCAATCAGACTGCCTCGTTCCCTGGCATCGGTAATGATTCGCTTGATCGGAGCAGACTCCGGACTGACAATCGCTACCAGCCGGTTTGCGGAGACCATGTTACCAAAACCAATGTTGATCAGTTTCATACTTTTTCTTCCTTTCCAAAACCGGATATCCTATTCTTTGTCTGGTCCAAAGCCCAAACGCTGCAACAGGTATGCTCCGGCAAGACCTTTGAGTGTACGCAGACACAAATAAGCCGCAGCGGCACAGCAGGCTGCCGCTGCTTCCTGCCAGGGTGGTCCCTCCACATAGCGCAGATGAACCCGCTTTCCATTTTGATTTGTGCTGATGCTGCCGATCCCTCTGCAAAAAACCAGCCTGTTTGCTGACCTTTGTTTTTCAGGCGGCAATGAGATATATTTTTTCATCCTGCTTCCTTCTGGAATTATTCGATGTTCTGGATTTGTTCTCTGATCTTTTCGATCTCCGATTTCAGATCGACAACTACCCTTGCAATCTCCAGATCCTGTGCCTTGGAGCCGATGGTGTTGGCTTCGCGGTTAAACTCCTGCACCAGAAAATCCAGCTTTCTGCCCACCGGTTCTCCGCTGCGCAGAATCTCGCGGAACTGATGAACGTGGCTTCCCAGACGGACGGTCTCCTCCGCTACTGCAATCTTTTCTGCAAAGATCGCCACCTCGGTGATGACCCTCTGCTCATCCACCGTGTTGTTCTGCAATACTTCCTGCAATTTTGCGTACAGACGCTTGGAGTAATTTTCCACCGTCTTTGGCGAAAGCTCCTCCACCTTTTTGACCATCTGTTCGATCAGCTCCAGACGGTACAGCAGATCCTGCTTCATCTTTTCGCCTTCGACACGGCGCATCTGCATGAAGTTGTCCACTGCCTCCTGTGCCACCTGCGAAACGGCGCTCCAGATCTCCTCCTCATCGTCCTCTACACGGACGACGCTGAAGATGTCCGAAAAACGGGTCATCTGGGAGACGGTCAGGTCATTTTTCAGCTGCAGATCCTCCGACAGGTCGCGCAGCGCCTCCAGATAGGAACGAGCCAAATCGTGGTTGATGACCACCTTGGTATCGGTGCCGCTGACTGTCTGGATGGTCAGCGAAACATCCACCTTGCCGCGGGAAACCGACGCTTTGACCAGATTTTTTAACCGGTCCTCCAGGTAGGAATATGCCCTCGGCACTCTGGAAGAATACTCTAAAAAGCGGTGATTGACCGAGCGGATCTCGACGGTGATCTCCTTGTTGCCGATGAGCTTCTGTGCACGACCATAGCCTGTCATGCTGTACAATGCTGCCGAGGTGTTATTCTGTGCGTTCTGCTGTTCCTCTGTTACGTTCGACTGCATATCTCTCACGCTCCTCTTTCCCGATGGGAAATTTCAAATGCTGAATAACTTATTTTTGATGGCATCTGTTGTTTTTGTCAAGGCAACAGAGCCTGATTATCCTATCTTAATATTTTACTATACTTGGCAATCCCCTGTCAATAAACATGGGAGGATTTGCTCTTTCTTTTGTCGTTTTTCTCTTTCCTGCTCTTAAATTCGGGTTCACACGCTGCAATTTCCATCTGCTATATACAATAAAGATTGGTGTCCCAGGCAGGAATATACTGATAATGGCGCAGATAGAACCGGTAATCGCTGCGCATCGAGGCAATCTGCAGCGGCAGCGCAAACAGGTCCTCGCTGCGATGATAGGCTGCAATGAGCATCTTCGGGCGGTCCCGCTGGATGATTTTGCGGCAGCCTTCCAGCGCCTGCCGCTCCGCGCCTTCCACATCCATGTTGATGAGCGTCACCTCTTCCTCTCCGGCGATGTTGTCCAGCGACTGTGCCTGTACCCGCTTGAGCTTGCTTTTGGCAGCTCCCTGTACACCGGTGAGCAGCGATTCCTCCTTGAGCGCCGACTGGCGTCCGGCGCGGCTGTCAAACTCCAGCACCTCCTCGTGGGAATAGGCTGCCATCTGCACACAGGTGGCGCGGTCGCTCAGTCCCATCTGTTCCACCGCTGCACACAGCTTCTGGTGGGTCTTTTGGTCCGGCTCAAAGGCAAACACCCGCTCACAGCCGCCGGCATACTGCAATAGTTCGGCGATGGTGTCGCCGCGGTAGGCGCCCAGATCGGCAAAATGCTCCTTCGACGTCGGCTGCAGAAGGTTTCGATACGCCTCCTCCGGCTCGGTGGTACAGTCAAACAGATAGTCCAGCTTGCCGCTGAGCTTGAAATTGACGATGTTGTGCAGCACCTTTCTGGATTGTTCGTCAGCCAGCATCCGCTCCACCTGCAAAAATTCCTGCTCGTGCTGCTGCACAAAGTCAAGGGTAAACAGATTGACTCCTGCAACCGGCACATCGGGTGCGACCAGCTCGTGCCGGCTTGCAATCGCTTTGATATTCTCGATGGTGGGCAGGTCGCGCACTGCAAACGCCATCACGATGATAAAATCGTCAAACCGCTCCTCAATCTCGGACAGGTGTTCGACCTGATACCCCATAAAATTATTTTTGCGCACAAAGCCTTCGCTTGCAAACATCGCCTGTGGACGGCAGCCGTAACGCTCCATCACCTGCATAATCTTGAGGGCGCCGTCGCCCATGCCATACATGACAATCGGCTTTTTGCACTGCTGCAGCCGCTGCCACACATCCTGTGTTTCACAAATCCAGTCCAGCATACTGTTTCTCCTTCCATTTCCGACAACTTATCTTGTCTTCAGTATACCACAATTTCTGTCTCGGCTCAATTTTACGGGGACAGTTTTCTTTTCGCAGGGCAATTTGAACAGAAAACATCTTGACAATCCTTCCTCAACGGGATATAATGGAAAGGCAAAATTCCTACGGGGGCGTAGCGCAGTTGGGAGCGCGTTTGAATGGCATTCAAAAGGTCGTCGGTTCGATCCCGATCGTCTCCACCAGGATATTAAAAGACCCTTCACCAGTCGGTGAAGGGTCTTTTTTTGTTACCATTCGATCCTTTCTCCACAGTGCGGACAGTATTTATTGTCAACCTTTCCCAGAAAACATCCGCAGCTTGGACACCTTCCAAAGAGAATCCAGATAAATGCTCCTGCAAAGACAAACGCGATCCCCAGATACCCTAGCCATAGGATCTTTGTGAGCGAACAAATGACCAACAGAATTGCCATGATCAGGCAAGAAAGCAGCAACAGATTTTTTGCAGTCTTTAGCTTCATAAGGATTTCACCCTTCCTTTCCGCGGTCTTTTTTCTTGTTACCATCAGTATAGCAAAAGAAAAAGTTTTTTCAACACAACATGCCTATCTCTACTGACCTGCTTTTATTTTCAAACAAACAGGGGCTGTGTACTTTGCGTACACAGCCCCTGTTTGCTATAAGAGGTGTTCTATCTGCTGATTGGAGTAAGCCGGCTCCAACAGCATCTTATCCTTGGTTAATAGGAAGGTTCTTTTCTTGTTGAGAAGGTTACTGCTTTCTGTATCCGCATTTTGGACATACGCCGTTTTCGTCCAGCGCAATACCGCACAGCGGGCAGCGTTCCAGCTTCAGATGTGGCTCATACTCCTCCGACGCCGCATTAACGCCGCTGGTGAAGGTCAGCTTGACGATGTTGAGCTTATCCTTTAGCAGGTCATATACAATCTTAATCATGCCTTCTACGGTCATCGTTTCCTTGGTGACCACCAGGCGGCACTCCGGATATGCGGTTGCAAGTTCGGTCTTGAATGCCGGACCTTTCATGACATTGTTTGGTGCACCATCTTTGATGCCCTGTTTTTCATATACTTCCAAAACTGCCGGCAGCAGTGGATCATCTTCCCGTAAAATCAGCGCATGGTCGAAGTTCTTCAGCACTTCCCACGCTGTCTTTTGAATCTCGTTACATGGAAACGCCATGTTGACACCTGGGTTGATTGTATCTTCAACCTCGATGGTCAAAACGCCCGTATGTCCGTGCAGATACTGTGCTTCTCCCTTGAAACCATAAAAACGGTGTGCGTACTGCAGATCCAATGTGGTAATACTTCTCATTCTCATATCTCCTTTGCTATTATATTTACGGGTTTTCCCGTATTTTGCCTTATTCCCGTGCTTTTTTTGCACATTCCGGACAGACTCCGCGGAACATCAGGTCAAATCCCTGCAATTCAAATCCGCTGCTGTCCTGCACCAACTGCTCCAGATTGGGCAGCTGTTCCATCTGTACATCATACACTGCGCCGCATTTGACACAACGTACGTGGTAATGACGGTGACAACAATGGTCAAAATGGTCTGCTCCATCCGGTGTTTCCAGCTTTTTGATCTCTCCATCCTCCGCCAACTGGTTCAAATTTCGGTACACCGTCCCGCGGCTGATGGTGGGATGCTGCTGTGACACAGCCTCATACACCTGATCCGCTGTCGGGTGAGACTGTAATTTCTGAACAGTCTGTAACACTAAGGTGCGTTGAATGGTATTTCGTTTCATCTTTTGTCTGTTCCCTTCTGATATCTTATCTTTAATGAGATTATATCCTAATAAGGATTTTATTTCAATTCGTATTTTCATCAAAGAATTCCTTTAAAACTTGTCCAATTTGGACAAAACTCGATCGTAATTCAGCTGCATAAAAAAAATCCCCTCTCCGATGGAGAGGGGATTTTTTTTAATCTTTGTTGTCCATGGCATGCAGCCAGTCTGCTTTTCGATAATAGATGAAGAAGGTAACCGAGCTGAGTACCCAAGTAATCGGATAGACCCAGTAAACCACCTGAATCGAATGGGTGATTGGCACCAGAATCGAAAGGATGCTGACGCGGACGATACACCAGCAGACCATCATGACCATCATCGGGATGACTGCCTTGCCGGCTCCGCGCAGGATCGCTGCAACCGAATGGGAGTATGCCAGCAGGAAGAAGAACAGTGCCGAGGTGCGAGCACGGGCAGCACCAAATGCAACTACCTCCGGTGTGGAGTCGAAGGCGGAGATCAGCACCGGCGCCAGAATGAAGATGATGACACCGATCAATTCTGCCAGAATTGCCGCGCTGATAATGCCAAAGCGTGCACCCTGTCGGGTTCGTTCATACTGCTTTGCACCGAGGTTCTGACCAACAAAGGTGGTCATCGCCATGGTGAAGCTGGTGATCGGCAGAAAGCCGAAACCTTCGATCTTGGAAAAGGCGCCGCAGCCTGCCATTGCCATCGCGCCAAACGAGTTGATATTTGCCTGCACAACAACGTTGGCCAATGCAATGATCGAGTTCTGAACACCGGAAGGCAGACCGAAGCGGATGATCTGTCCCAGCATATCCATATTAAAGCGGATATCCCTTAGCGACAGACGATACTCAGCCTTGGTACGAATCAGCTGGAACATGCACAGAAAGGCGCTGACAAACTGGGAAATGGTGGTCGCCAATGCCGCTCCTTCGACACCGGTATGAAAAACAGCGATGAACACCAGGTCGAGCACCACATTGACCACCGACGAAACGATTAGATAGTACAGCGGATGGCGGCTGTCACCTACTGCCTGCAGAATACCTACAAAGATATTGTACATGACAAAGCCCAGCGAACCCATAAAGTAGACCTGAAAATAAGCCACCGAGTCGGGCATAACATTTTCCGGTGTGCCCATCCAGATCAGAATCTGTGGCGCAAAGATGACACCGACAAAGGTCATGATTACGCTTGCTACCAGACCAAAGGCAACCGTCGTATGAATAGCGGTGTGCAGGCTCTCCTGATCCCGCGCACCAAAATAGCGGGCGATAACAACGCCTGCACCGATCGAAACACCATTGAGGAAACCGATCAGTAAAAAGATCAGGTTACCTGAGGAGCTGACCGCTGCCAGCGCATTGCTGCCCAGAAAGTTTCCAACGATCAATGAGTCGACCGTGTTGTACATCTGCTGAAACAGATTGCCGAAAAAAATAGGCAAAGCAAAAAAGGTGATCCTTTTCCAGATTGCCCCCTCGGTCATCAGCTTTTGTGTGTCTGCCATTTATTTTCCTCCTTACCTCTTTGTCCGGCACTTCCCAACCGAACCTCTCCAATCATCCTTCCCTGTCCATTACACGCAAACAATATGAGGGAATTTCCATCATCTATTCACTCTGCACGGACACGATGATTCTCTCTTCTTTTTACTTTACCCAGTATATACCTTCCTGTTATAAATAGCAAGCCGCCCACCTCACTGCCAGATTCTTACCACTTCTCCCTGTCACCAATCTTCACCCTCCCACATAGGATGGAGAGAAGCAAATGAAAAGGAGGAGATTCACAATGCTTCCAACAAATACAACTTCCACTATGGCCGAAGATATGACCTGTCCTGCTGTCGGTTATCAGTCCGCATCCGTTTGTGTACCGATCACCGTCACCCCATACGCAAAAACCGGTGCCACCGTCACCAAATGCTGCGGCAATCCGGTTGTCACTCCAGGCAGAGACATCTGCGGCGGCCTGAAAAATGGCTCCTGCTTCTTTACCATCAGCCAGGATATTTGTGTTGCTGTTCCTGTTGACTTCGGTGCTATTGCAACTGTAGGTGACACCTATGTTGCTTGCAACGATGCTTCGGACGAGGACATCTGCTCGGCCTGTGGTTCTGTTGTTCCACCTGTTGTCAATACAACTATTCCAGAAGCTCCACTGCCGGAAACTACCATTCCTGAAACTTCTGTTTCCCTGTAACCTTCCTCCGAACGTTTTGTGTCCTGCAAAACGCTCAAAAAATGCAGCCTGCCGGTGCAGGCTGCATTTTTCTTTTGCGTGTTTCAATCAAAAAGGAACCTGTTTTTGACAGGTTCCTTTTTCTTCTAACTAATTATTTAGAGGCAGTGCAGATTGCAACAAAGTGCTCAAACAGTTCCTTCATCTGCTCATTTCCGCAGGCTGCCATCATTTCAGGGTGCCACTGAATACCGATGACCGGTGTACCCTCTTTCTTTTCGATCGCTTCTACAACGCCGTCATGTGCAGTTGCAGCAACGATAAATCCATCCGCAACCTTTTTTACTGCCTGATGGTGGAAGCTATTGACATCCACCTGCTGCGGCAGAAAGCTCAGGAATTTGCTCTGCTCATTGACGGTTACACTGTGGCAGGGATAACGGCCAGGTGCATTGCCGACATGTTTATAGATGGTCGCTTTCTGTGCCTGCAAATCCTGATAGAGGGTTCCTCCATAGGCAACGTTGATTGCCTGACAGCCCTTGCAGATGCCCAGAACCGGCTTGTTCATCTTCTCACAGGTGTGCAGCAGGTCCATATAGAACTGGTCGATCTCCAGCAAAGTGAACGCCTGTTCTGCAATCGGCTGCTCTCCATACAGACGAGGATCAATATCATATCCTCCCGAAAAGATAACGCCATCCAGATGCTCAATCTGGCGCTCCAACAGGCTGGCATCCATCAGATTTGGCAGGATCACCGGTACGCCGCCGCCCAGCTCTACGCTTTTTACATAGCTGTCATTGATATAGACGCGTGTGGTCGAACCCTTGTTGCCTCCATCCACGCATGTCAGATTTGCAGCAATTCCAATCAGTGGCTTTTTCATCATATTTCTCCTCCGCTTCGTTCCTGATTTTCCTGCGGTCCTCTGTTGCAATCGCAGGTATTTCTGTACCGATTATAGCAGGAGGCAAAAAAGAAAGCAATCACTTTCATGAAAATTTGTTTATTCCGCTGCAAATTTTCTCCATTCAGAAAATTGGAGCCCATCTCAGGCCAAGAGTAAAGCAGATCATATTCTTTCGGTCAACGGCTGTAAATTTAGGCAGATACTCTTTTAGCGTGAGCCGTCCTTTGCAAAATCGCTGCGGTAGATCATACCATAGCAGTCGGGATCGACCTCGCCGGTTGTGTAGACAAAAGCATCCTGCTTTTCGATGATAAATCCACAGCTTTGATGGGTTCGCAGCGAAGCGGTATTGTTCTTGTTGACCGCATCGCGGATGATAAACTCTCCCTGCTGACCTAAATCATCAAAGACCTGACAGAGCAGCTGCTTGGCGTATCCTTTTCTGCGGCAGGACGGCAGAGTCTCCAGCGCTTCCAGATAATGATAACCTTCCGCCTGATACAAACGAAGGGCGCTGACCCACACACCGTTCTGTTCCAGTACATAGTAGCAATTTCCCTGTTTCGAAAAAAACTCCTCCTTCAGATACTGCAAAAAATCCTGCTCGATTTTTCGCAGTCCTACTGCCGGATCAAGCTCCGGCAGGAAGTAAGCAACATTTTTCTCGTTGCCCTCGCGGTAGAGCTCCATCAGTTTTCGTTCGTCCAACTGTTCGTATCGCTCGATGGTCAATAACATTGTCTTTCCCTCCTCTAAAGCGTTGATACGAGCTTAGTATAGCACAGTTTCCGCTGTTATGGAAGTGATACCGGCGATACATCCTTTTACCAGCTGTTATCCGTTGGGAAAAACTGGCAATTCAAAAAGGAGGAAGGAACATTTTGTTATATGATACCACCTCTTAATCTTTGGAGGGGTATTTCTCAAACAGGACAAACCTAAGATTTCGGTCACAGACAGCCAGCACCACATCCTGCGGAGAGTGGATATGCCTTTGTTGGAGCTGTTTATTCAGCCAGGTCAAATCCAGGCCCATTCGCTTGAGGTTGTCCTCCAGAATGCGGCCATCCATGATCAGTTCTGTGAACAGCAGTTCCTGCTGTGGAGACAGGTTCAGATCATTCGGTGTGGCGGGACGCTGGCTGCTGACCGGAAGGATGGTCAGTTTTCCATTGTATTCAAAGACAGCCGTTTGGATATTCGTCAAATCAAAATATCCCTGCTGTCTGCACATCACCATAAACTCGCTTAAATCCAGCTTTGCCTTTTTGAGATTTTCATAGTATAGCTTCCCATGATCCATCAAAATGGTGGGCGTACCGTTGAGATACTTGCGTGTTCTGGGAAACTTGTTGGAAATGACGCTCAGCAGCAGCGTGACACCGCCATAAATCAGCATGGCAGTCAGTGGCTTCCATGGCTCCTCCAATTCCGTCGCCATTTCTGCCGCAATCGAACCGATCGTAATTCCCGTGATGTAGTCAAAAAAATCCAACTGTGCAATCTGTTTGTGTCCAATGAACTTAGCAGTCAAAAATAAAAAGCCGAACGATCCCAACGTTACCAGACAAAGATTTAAAAAGCTCATGCTGTGATCCCCTTTCCCTGCTATTCTGACCTTTATTTTTTACAAACATGCACAATCAATCTGTATAAATACAAATTATCCACAGTTTTCATTTTGAGAGCAGGAAAAAGGCAGAAAAACAAATCGCTTTTTATCTTGGATTAAAGTGAAACAAACCGATTCCATAAAAAACAGCCCCGAAAAATCGGGACTGTTTTTGTCAAAGTAGTAGTCAAGCGAGATGTACAAAGTTTGCCGGTGGGCGGGTTGAACCCGCGGACTGTTTCGCGCTTTGGTTTCCTGCAAATCCATTCTTTCAGCACGCGGCACTCGTTTGAGAAAAAGTCTTCATTAAAAATAAGGTTTTAGCTGAGAAGGAAAGACTCAATCCGTTACCCCTCACCTAAAAACAGTCCACTGGACTGTTTTTCCCGTAAAATCTAAAGATTTTATGGTCGGTTCAATCGAGTCCCTCTTCTCCGATTCCATAAAAAACAGCCCTGAAAATATCGGGACTATCTTTGGCGGAGAAGGAGTCGAGCGGGAAAAGACATTATTGCCGGTGGCAATAATGTCCCCGCGAGTGTCCCTCGACGGTTTGTTCGTCGCCGAAGGCTCGAACAAATCGGCTTCTACGCGAAAAAAAGCACGATGCAAACGCATCGTGCTTTTTTGGCGGAGAAGGAGGGACTCGAACCCTCGCGCCAGTTTTAGACCGGCCTACGCCCTTAGCAGGGGCGCCTCGTCACCAACTTGAGTACTTCTCCAGATTGGTAAGCGGATTCCACTTATCTTCAATTTTTATATTCAGAGCGGAAGAAGCTGTTCCTGTCTCACTCTCTACCGCCCGAGATTTTCTCTGGCGGAGAGGGTGGGATTCGAACCCACGGCTCTTGCGAGTCACTAGTTTTCAAGACTAGCTCCTTAAACCACTCGGACACCTCTCCATCTAGCAACGAAAATTATTTTACCACAGCTTCTAGAAAATGTCAAGAACTTTTTTAAAATTTAAAGGGTCTTTTTTGCTGCCGCAAAAAAGACCCTTCTGTTCTACTTCTTAAACTTTAAAATACGCACTGCATTGAGTACCGCAAGGATGGAGACACCTACATCGGCAAACACTGCCATCCACATGTTGGCCATGCCTGCAATTCCCAGTGCAAATACGACCAGCTTGATGATCAGAATAAACCAGATGTTAAAGTGAACCACCCGCAGCGCACGGCGGCTGATGGTCATGGCATTGGTCAGCGAGGTGAGCTTTTCGCTCATCAGCACCGCATCCGCTGCCTCGATGGCTGCATCGGTGCCCAGTCCCATTGCAATGCCGACATCCGCTTCCGCCAGTACCGGTGCATCGTTGATGCCGTCTCCGACAAACAGCACCTTCTTGCCCTGCTGTTTGAGCTGGGAAAGTTTTTCCAGCTTATCCTGCGGCAAGAGGTCGGTATACATGTTGTCGATTCCGCACTTTTCCTTGACGCGCTGTGCAGACAGCACGCTGTCGCCGGTGAGCATTACCGTCTGAGTGATGCCTGCCGCTTTCCAGTCCTTCACGGCCTGCGCTGCTTCCTGTCTTGGACGGTCGGACAGAATCACACTGCCCAGCACCTTGCCGTCGTAAGCGGTGTATACGTTTGCCTTTGGCAGAGAGGCAACCTCAATGCCTGCCTCCTCCAGCAGTCGGGAGGAACCGCACAGCAGCTGCTTGCCGCCGTACATCATGCTGACGCCCTTGCCGGCAATCTCTTTGAGGTCGGACACTTCGCCTGCCTCCGGTTTTGGCAGCGCGCGCAGGATTGCCTGTGCAATCGGATGCGCACTGTAACTTTCTGCCATGGCGGTCAGCTGTTCAAACAGTGCCTGATCCTGCTCGGCAAATGCCTGTGCCTGCGATACCTCCAGCTCACCGGTGGTCAGAGTGCCGGTCTTATCCAGAACAACCACATCTGCTTTGGCAAGCGGCTCCAGGAACTTGGTTCCCTTGACCAGCACGCCTTGCTTGGAGATGGCACCGACGCCCGAATACAGTCCCAGCGGAACCGAGATAATCAGTGCACAAGGGCAGGATGCAACCAGAAATACCAGCGAACGCATGATCCATTCCCGCAGCTCTCCCAGTCCCAGCAGCGGTGGTACAAAAGCGACGATCAGCGCAGCCAGAACAACCAGCGGTGTATACACCTTTGCAAAGCGGGTAATGATGCGCTCGGTCTGGCCCTTTCTTGCGGAGGATTCTTCCACCAGCTTGATCATTCGGCTGGCAGTGGAATCTGCAAAAGCGGCTGTCGCACGTACCTTGATGGCGCCCGACAGGTTAACAGAACCGGACAGCACACGGTCACCGGCATGGACACCGACCGCTACCGCTTCGCCGGTCAATGCGGACTGGTCCATCGAGCTTTCGCCTTCCTCAATCACACCGTCCACCGGCACACGCTCTCCGACACGGACCAGCAGCAGATTGCCAATTTGAATCTGATCCGAATAGATTTCCCGCACGTTGCCCTGTGCATCCAGCAGATTTGCCTTCTGCGGACGGATGTTGACCACTTCCGCGATGTCGCGGCGGCTCTTCTGTACTGCCTTCTCCTCCATCCATTCGCCGATGGCGTTGAGCAGCACAACCATGACCGCTTCAAAATATTCGCCGAGGATCAGCGCTGCGATGACTGCAATCATCATCAGCGCATTTTCATCCAGACTTCTGCGCACAATCGAGCGGACGCCCTTGTTGAGCAGCTCCCAGCCCCAAACAAGGACTGCAAGAACGCTGACCACCAGGCTGACCGCCGCAGGTACCTCAAGGACAGCTCCAACCAACAGCGCTGCAACTGCCACTACGATCTTACCTGCTGTTTTGAGAACAGAGGATTTTTCTTCTTTCTCTGCGGGTTCTGCCGCAGCAGAAGGATTCTCCAGCTGGCACATCGCACAGCCGCAGCTCTCTCCGTCCTTATGCTCATGATGATGGTCATGGCCGCAGCTGCATCCTTCATGGTGATGTTCGTGCTTTTCTTCTGCATGACCGCCGATCACCGATTCCAGCTGGCACATCGCACAGCCGCAGCTCTCCCCATCCTTATGTTCATGCTTATGTTCATGATGGTGATGGTCGTGTCCGCAGCCGCAGTTTTCGCCGTGGTGATGGTGTTCACATCCACAGTTTTCGTCGTGGTGTTCGTGTCCGCAGCCACAGTTTTCGTGATGATGTTCGTGTCCGCAGCCGCAGTTTTCATCGTGGTGATGTTCGTGTTCACATCCACAGTTTTCATGATGCTCGTGCTCACATCCGCAGTTTTCGTGATGGTCGTGCTTTTCTTCTGCCTGAGCACCGATGATCGATTCCAGCTGACACATTGCGCAGCCGCAGCTCTCTTTTTTCTCCTGATGGGTCTTTGTTGTCTGCTTACTCATCACCCAATCCCCTCTCTGAAAAAAATCCTACTGGTGGCGAACATGCTCCATTCCCTGTGCCAGGATGGTGGCTACATGGTCGTCATCCAGCGAGTAAAAAACGGACTTTCCTTCGCGGCGGTTTTTGACCAGACGGCTTGCACGAAGCAGGCGCAGCTGGTGAGAAACTGCCGACTGGGAAATGCCCAAAAGGTCGCTTAAATCACAAACACACATCTCCTGTCCCAGCAGTGCTGCCAGAAGTTTCAGGCGGGTAGGATCTCCAAAGACCTTGAACAGCTCCGCCACGGTTTCCATCTCCTGCTGGGTCGGCATTCTGTTTTTCAGATAGGCCAGCTGATGATGGTGGCGCTCCTGACATTCTTCCATTTCTTCGGTTTCCATTTGATGATTCAGAGTATTTAACATTGTCCTTTTCCTTTCTGTATCCGCAGGTAAGATATATGAGCAATCATTCATACGTTTGTCAATATCATACCCTATTTGCTCTCAAAAATCAACCGGACCACCTGTCAGGATCTGTGTCTTTGTTTCTTCTGCAAACATATGAATAACTGTTCATATGTTTGTGATAACATCATAGCACTTCGTCCTGATACTGTCAATAGGATTTGCCTGTTCTTCTGAAAAAAATGTTAAAACCTGAAACAGAGGGCGTCTGCCCTCTGTTTCAGGTTCGCTCAATCAAAATGCTTTCAGGATAGTAATGAGCCAGAATCTCCTGATAGGTTTGACCCTGTCTTGCAAGGTAATCTGCTCCGTACTGGCTTAAGCCGACGCCGTGTCCATATCCCAGCGTGGTAAAGGTAAAGCTGCCGTCCTGATAGGAAAAATCAAAATCGGAGGAGCGCAGTCCCAGCGCCTCCCGCAGCTGGATGCCGGTGAGCTGAAGATCTCCGACCTTGATCAGGGTGACATAGCCGGAACCGGAGCGCTCCATCACCTGCAGCCAGCCGGCTGGGTCCTCCGGCAGAGTCGGCGGAGACTGCAGCTGCTGCAGCTGTTCCCGCACCTCATCGGCGGTGAAAGACACCGTCTGCTCATATCCCTGGGCATGGATGTCCCAGCTGCTGTCCACCGGCGCCAGACAGGGCAGCGATGTTCCCCACACATTTTCCGGTGACTCGGTCCAACCGGCGCTGATGGCGTGGTAAGCGGCGACGATGGGCTGCTGCTGTTCATCCACCAAAATTTCCTTTAAAACGGCTTGAGCGGCGGCACTGACCTTGCCCCAGTACTCATCAAAAAAATCGCCGAAGCGTTCCCTGGCCTGCTCCTCGGTGACATAGCCCTGCCAGTTTTCTGGATCGGCAGAAAAATCGTAGGCCTGTCCGTTATTGTCGGCCTGCTGCTGACAGTACAGCGCCCAGGTGTGCGCACTGACTGCCTGTGCCTTGAGTGCCTCGCTGTGAAAAGTCGCCGGCATCTCGGCACACAGTGCGCCGGTGACATACTGCTCCACCGGAATTTCTTCGATCTCCCCTGTGCTGCGGTTGAGAATCAAAAACGGCTCCCAAGAGGCCGCCATGCTGCTGTCGGGAGCCTGCTGCTGCGGCTGCTCGATGGGCTGGATCTGCTGTTGCTGCTCCATTTCGGAAGGTTGATAAGGCTGGTCACTCATCAGGGCGGGTAAAATAACCAGACATGCCGCCATCATCACAATCAGTGCAAGGATCATCCTCATAATATTTAAACGCTCCTTTCCCTGTACTGTTGTCCATTATATGTCGATGGAAAGGAGGACTAGACCTTGCCGCATAAATTTATCTCTGCTGTGGAGGCCACACTATACAAAGCCTCAAAAATATGCTAAAATAAACGGAGTGTTTGTACCGAATCCGCGGCATAAACACACAAGATCGACGATGAAAAGAGGGTATCTGCCTTGAATTTAGCCAAAGTTCTTTTTGTCATCGGCGCAGTCATCTGTCTGCCGCTGTATGGCTTTTTATCTGTCACTGCGCTGGACCCTGTGACAGGATTTCTTGCCTCCGAAAATGTACTGACCACCGTATTTTATGCAGCGCTTTTGATCGCACCCGTATTGATTTTGCTGTCCGCGCTGTTTTTGCACAAAAAACCTGCGTTTTCCATCACCAACTCCAAAATCCTGGCAATCCTTTCTGCCGTGCTTGGCGTTGTGATGATGCTCAACGGCTTTGTTGTCCTCTGGCAGCTGATCGCCAGCGTCCGCGCCACTCTCGCCAGCGAATACATCTTCCAGCTTCCTGCCGGTGCGCTGCTTTCTGCACTCCACATCCTGACCGCTGTTTTAGGCGGACTGGTTTTCCTGCGGCTGGCAATTAGCTATTTTCAGGAAAATATCGCCAACCGCGAATCCAAGGCCTTCCTGTTCCCGCTCGCCTGGTCGTTGATCTGCTGTGTGGAACTGTTCCGCGACTATCCACAGATCGCCGGAATGCCGGAACGGATGCTGTTCCTGCTGTGTCTGCTGGCCTTCACCCTCTTCCTGACGGGACAGAGCCGCATCCTCGGCGATGTCGATTTTGAAAAGGGCATCCGCTGGGTCAACGGATTTGGACTGTGTGCGGCGCTGTTCGGTCTGACCATGACCGTCGGTGAGATCGCTGCTCATTCTTCCATGACGCTTCCGATCTTTGATGCAGTTCTTGCTTTTGTACTGGCTTTGTACTGCCTGTTCTTCTCGGTCAATGTGTATACCGATAAAGATTAGTATTATATCAAAACCGGCGGCTCCAATCGTTGATTGGAGCCGCCGGTTTTTTTACATTTTATCCAAGTTCGGTGCCATCGTAGGTATGGTCACAGATCTCGCGAATCTTTCTCTGCAATGACAGCATGTCCTCAAACGCATCCGGTTTGTTGTTCGGATTGCGCAGCAGCGCCGCCGGATGGAAGGTTCCCATCATCCAGACGCCGTTTTTCTCAAACCACTGACCGTGCTGCTTGGTCACCTTAAATCCTTTTTCGATCAGTGCAGTCGCTGCAATTCTTCCCAGACAGACAATAATCTTGGGACGGATCAGCTCCATCTGCTCTGTCAGATAGCCGATGCAGCTGGCAACCTCCTCAGGACGTGGGTCCCGATTCTGCGGCGGACGGCACTTGACCATGTTGGTGATATAGATATTTTTATTGCGGTCCAGATCCACTGCTGCTAAATACTTATCCAGCAGCGCACCGCCTCTGCCGACAAACGGCTCTCCCTGCAGGTCCTCGTTTTCTCCAGGACCTTCTCCGATAAAAACAACCTCTGCATTGGGCACGCCGACGCCGAACACCACGTTGTGTCTGGTCGAGGCAAGACCACATTTCTGGCAGCCAAGACAGCGGGTCTTTAATTCTTCATACCTGTTTTCCATCTATTTTCTCTCCTCTGACTTTTTTGTCATTATATCATATTGTGTGGTCGGGTGCAAAAAATAATTTTGTTATTTCTTTAACAATACTTGAAAAAAATACCTTTCCATACTATCATAATATATATATGTGATTCATTTTTACCTTATCTAAAATACAGGAGGATCATAACAATGAGCTATACTTTTCCAGTAGAAACTTCCGCAAGACACGTACACCTGACCGCTGAGGACTTTGCAACCCTGTTTGGTGCAGACGCTCAGCTGACTGTTAAAAAAGAGCTGTCCATCAAAGGTCAGTTTGCTTCCAACGAGAAAGTAACTGTTGTTGGCCCGAAAAAATCTCAGGCTAACGTCAGCATCCTTGGCCCATTCCGCTCCAAATCTCAGGTAGAGCTTTCCGCTACCGATGCAAGAAGCCTCGGTCTGAACGCTCCTGTTCGTCTGTCCGGCGACCTGGCTGGCAGCGCTCCATGCAAACTGGTTGGCCCTGCTGGTGAAGTTGAGCTGAACGAAGGTGTTATCGTTGCAAAACGTCACCTGCACATCAGCGCTGCTGAGGCAGAAAAAGCAAACGTTGCTAACGGCGAAGTTATCATGGTAAAGATCACCTCTGCTGACAGAAGCCTGATCTTCGACGATGTTGAAGTTCGTATCGGCGAAGGCTGCGACGCTACCATGCACGTTGACACCGACGAGTCCAATGCAGCTGGCTGCACCGCTGCTACCGTTGGCGAACTGATCAAAAAGTAATTTCGACAAATCATTTTATCGCTCCTTTCATAAAAAGGCGTGCCGTATCAAAGCGGTACGCCTTTTTATTTACCCTCTCGCTCCCATTTTCTTGTTACAAACCTCATAAAAAAACAGCATTGGAAAATCCAATGCTGTTTTTTGCTTACTTCTTTTCAAAGTCGCGGTACATCAAGCTCGGCTGAATATCGGTGTTGTTCTGATATTTGCCGGAATGGTACGGCTCGTAGTCGCCCTCGATGCTGTGGTAGTAGATCTGACAGATCTCGGCATTTGGATAGATGCGGATGGGCTGGATACAGAAGATTTCCAGCGTCCAGTAACCCGCAAAGCCGACATCGCCAAAGCCTGCCGTCACATGGATAAACAGTCCCAGTCTGCCGGTGGAGGAGCGTCCCTCCAACATCGGTACAAAGCCATCGGTCTTGGTAAACTCGTTGGTTCGTCCCAGATACAGACGGTTTGGCTCCAGCACCAGACCCTCCTCAGGGATGGTCAGCCGGCGGGTGGGATTGAGCTTTTTCATGTCCAGCGTGTCGTTTTCATAGACCAGCAGCTCGTTATGCAGCGTCAGATTGTAGCTGTTAGGATTCAGGCGGGATGGTTCATACGGTTCGATGATAATTTTCCCGCCGATGTTTCGTTCGATCTCTTTGCCTGATAAAATCATTCCTGTCGGTTCCTTCCTGATTATTCGACGGTGAAGGAGCGGATGGTCTCACCGGTTTCCACATTCTTCCAGGTGAAGGTGCGTCCTTCCAGCATCAGATAGCTGTGCTGGCTGTTCTCCTTTGGAATAGACAGCGAACCTGGATTGATGTAGTAATATCCATCGCCGAACTGCTCTGCCGCCGGAACATGGGTATGTCCATGCAGCAGGATATCGCCTTTTTTCATCTTTGGGCAGTTGGAAGTGTTATAAACATGGCCGTGGGTCGCCCAGACCATCAGATCGCCCAGCCAGAAGGCAGCATAGTCTGCCAGAATCGGGAACTGCAGCACCATCTGGTCAACCTCACAATCACAGTTGCCTCGGATGCACAGCAGCTCCTCCTTCATGTTGTTGAGCATCTCGATCACCTTTTTCGGTGCATATTCCTGTGGCAGATCGTTGCGCGGACCGTGGTAGAGGATGTCTCCCAACAGCAGCAGTTTGCCTGCGCCCTCCTCGCGGTAGCGCTCAATCATCTTTTCACACCAGTATGCCGAACCGTGCAGGTCCGATGCAATCATCCATTTCATCTTGTCGTCCTCCTGTTATTTTAAATTACTTTTTATTCCATGCGCATTTTTTGAAGCTCCTGCGCGATCTGTTCACGCAGATGTTCCGGCAGAGCGCGAATCTCCTCGCGGCTCATCTGTTCGGTAGAAACCGGCGGCAGAATGTGAATCTTCACCTTTGCCGGATGAATCCACAGGCTGCCTTTGCCCATCAGGTTGCAGCTTCCGTCGATACATACCGGTACAATCGGCACACCTGCACGGGTCGCCATACGGATGGCGCCGGCTTTAAATTCCAGCAGTTCCTTGCCATTGTTTCTGGTACCCTCTGGGAAGATCACCACTGAATATCCCTCTTTGAGAAGCTCCTGCGCCCGTTTCAGACAATCCATCGACTGTCGTGCATCCTGTCGGTCGATAAAGACACAGCGCAGCTCCTCCATCCAGGAGCGGATCATCGGAATTTTCTGGATTTCCTTTTTGGCAACCAGCGGGTTTGGTTTATCCATCTGGGTAATCATCAGCGGAATATCAAAGTAGCCCTGATGGTTTCCAACAAATACCACCGGTCCCTGTGGAATGTTTTCACGTCCGGTGGTTTCAATCTTTGCTCCTGCCAGACGCAGCAAACGGGATGCCCAGTCGCCGACATAGTGGCGAACCAGACGGTCGTGTTCCTCCCGCTGTCCCTGTTGTTCCAGCCGCTTAACATGGTAGTAGCGCGGCAGGCTGACCAGCAGATACAGCCAGAAATAAATAAACCAGATGATTGTTCTCATCACAATGCTTCCTTTCCTTGCTCTTTTTTATTGATGCGCCGCCTGGGGATGGTCAAATAATCCATCCTGCCAGCGTCCGCGGCGGTATCTGGTGTACATACACAGCGAACGGGTGATGACATCGGCAATCATACACATCCAAACTGCCGCCAGTCCCATGCCCCACACCTTCACACAGAGGAAGGTGAATAGGATACGCACACCCCACATGCTGCACAGCGAGATGACAAACGGCATCTTGGTGTCGCCCACACCGTTGAACACGCCCTCCAGCGACAGCGTCACTGCAAAAAATGGTTCGCTGACCGAAACGATGCGCAGCGCCACTGCGCCCTGTGCGATAACCTGCGGGTCCTTGGTGAAAAAGGACATCAGTGCACTCGGGAAGAGAAACAACAGCAGCCCCGAGATAAACATACAAAAAACGGTGATTCGCAGAAGCGTTTCGCTCATGCGGTCCAGTTTATCCCGATCTCCTTCACCGAGGGTCAATCCTGCCAGCGTGGTTGCTGCCGCCTGAAATCCATATCCAGGGACATAGAAGGCGCTCTCGGCTGTAATCGCAATCGAGTGCGCTGCCAGTGACACTGTGCCAAGGCTTGCGACCATCGCTGTAAAGACGGTGCTGCCCAGACAGACGACCGTTCGCTCTCCTGCGTTGGGAAGGCTGATTTGCAGACAGCGCTTTAAAATCTCCCGATTGGGACGCAGATGCTCCCTCTTTGGAGAAACACCGCGGTCGCTTTTGATCAGCAGACCCGTCATCAGCACACCGCCGATGACATAGGAAAGTGCCGTTGCTGTCGCTGCACCGGCAACGCCCATGCCAGCTCCCCAGATCGGAATTTCCAATCCAAACACATTCATCGTCCGGCTCGGGTAAATCAGGAAAAAGTTGAGCACCACATTGATGGCATTCATCAAAGCATTGACCAGCATCGGATGGCGCATATCACCGGTGGCGCGAAGCACCGCACCAAACAGGATGATCGCCGCCCGAAACAGCATCGGGATGTTGATAATCAGAAAATAAGCGGTAGCATCCGCGCGGATTTCCGGCGCACCTCCCAGCCAGGTGGGAAGCACAAAGCTCAGTGACACACCGACAACACCGATGACCAGACCCATGACGACAGCAGCCAGCACCGCCTGACCTGCTGCCTGCTGTGCACGGTCGCGGTCCTCAGCACCGATGGCGCGGGAAATCACCGCCAGAAAACCGACGCCTGCTGCAAAAAACAATCCGTTGAGCAGCCAGGTGACCGTCTGCGTCAGTCCGACCGCCGCCGAAGCGTTGGCGCTCAGCCTTCCGACCATCGCCGAGTCGATAAACTGCACCACCGTCTGCAGTGCCTGTTCCAGAATCGTCGGCCACGCCAGCGGCATGATGACAGCAATCAGTCGTTTATCAAATTTCGATCTCTTTTTGAGAACCGCCTGTTCTCCCATCTTCATCCCTCTTTCCCAGCTTTTACTTCCTGTATTGTACAATAAATCCTTCCCCATTGTAAAGAATTTGCAGCGGTGTTTTGTCTATAAAATCTGCCTTGCGCAAAACTGTCAGCCTTTTTCCCCATTCCCCACCTGTTTTAGTTGAAAATTGATAAATGTCATGGTAGAATATCCTTGCCGGCAGTGATTCTCTGCCGACCCTATCTCTTTCATAAATACATTCAGAAATGGAGTGACTCATATGAAATTTGCCGATTTTCCTTACCAGCGCCCCGATTATCCGGCGGTGATGGAAAAAATCTCCGGCCTGACCGCACAGCTGAACGCTGCAACCAGCGCACAGCAGCAAATTGACATCTATAAGCAGCTTGAAGAGCTGTCGATGGAGCTGTCCACCGCTTCGACCATCTGCACCATCCGCTACACCGTCGATACCCGCGACAAGTTCTACAGCGATGAGCAGGAATACAACGAACAGATGTCTCCGCTGGTTCACGAAAAATTGCAGGAGTTTGAAAAGGCGCTGTACCACTCCAAATTCCGTCCTGAGCTGGAAAAAGAATTCGGCTCGCTGATGTTTAAAAATATTGAAATCTCGCTCAAGAGCTTTTCTCCTGAGCTGATTCCGCTGATTCAGGAAGAAAACCAGCTGATTCAGCAGTATCAGAAACTGTGTGCCTCCGCAAAGATTGAGTTTGACGGCAAAATCTGCAACCTCTCCCAGTTAGGCCCGTATCAGCAGAGCCCAGACCGTGAGGTCAGAAAAGCCGCTACTCAGGCTTACGGAAAATTCTTTGATGACCATCAAGCTGAGTGCGACGAAATCTACGACAAGCTGGTCAAAAACCGCACCGAGCAGGCGCACAAGCTGGGCCTGCCAAGCTATGTGGAGATGGCATTCCTGCTGCGCGGACGCAACTGCTATGCACCGGAGGATATCGCCAACTTCCGCCGCCAGGTGGTCGAGGACATCGTTCCGGTCAACAACGAAATCAAACGCACCCAGGCAAAGCGCATCGGTGTAGACCATCTTCAGGTTTATGATAACACCTACTTCTTTGCAGACGGCAACCCTCTGCCACACGGCACTCCGGAGGAACTGATGGAAGCCGGACGCCGGATGTACACCGAAATGTCGCCGGAAACCGCCGAATTCATCAAGGTCATGTTTGACTACGACCTGTTTGACGTCCTCTCCAAGGAGGGCAAGGCGATGGGCGGCTACTGCACCAGCCTGCCAAAATATCATGTTCCGTTCATCTTTGCAAACTGGAACGGCACCGCCGGCGACGTCGATGTACTGACCCACGAGGCAGGACACGCCTTTGCCGACTACATGGCAGACAAGTGCATCAAATACATCGAGCAGCGTCAGCCGACCATGGAGGTCTGCGAAAGCCACTCGATGTCGATGGAATTTTTGACCGCACCATGGCACCACCTCTTCTTTAAAGAGGACACCGACAAATACGAGCTGTTCCACGCAGAGAGCGCCATGACCTTTGTTCCTTACGGCTGTCAGGTCGACCACTTCCAGGAGAGCGTCTACCGCCATCCAGAGTGGACGCCTGCTCAACGAAACGAGGAGTGGAACCGTCTGGAAAAACTCTACCGTCCACATCTGGACAACAGCGAGGTCAACTTCTACAACCGCGGCGCCGGCTGGCAGAGACAGCTGCACATCTACGAGTGCCCGTTCTACTACATTGATTACAGCCTGGCACAGATGATTTCTCTGCAGTTCTGGAGCCTGTCGATGCACGACCACAAAGCTGCCTGGGACAAATATCTGTCCTTCGTCAAGATGGGCGGCACCAAGACTTTCGTAGACATCGTCAAGGATTCCGGCTTACAGTGTCCAATCGAGGACGGCAGCCTGAAATCCACCGTCGCCGACATCAAACACTGGCTGGAAACCCATCAGCTCTAATCTGTTGACAGTCTGATTTTCCATCGCAAAGGAGGGACCGCAATGGCCAAACTGGAACAAACGCTCTACGGAAACTTCAACCAGCTGTTGAGCCAAATTGAGGACGGAATCATCAACGGAAGTGTTTCCGCCTCGCTGGAGGACAGCAGCGACTTTTATGAGGGTGGTGCTCGATGCAGTGTGCGTGTCTTTGAGCGATACAGCTATATGGGCGGCAACCGTGTGAGTATGAACGTCACCCTGTTTCAGGTTTGTGACGGGCCCATCCATCTGACTGCCATTACCGCCGGCGGCAGTCAGGCACTGTTCTTCAAGGTCAACACCTTTGGCGAAGAAGCCTTTCTAGACAAACTGCGGGAAATTCTATAACATCATAACAGCAAAAGCGGCAGCTACCTTTTCGTAGCTGCCGCTTTTGGCAAGGAGGTCATCGCTTGTATCTGCAGATCCGTCCTGTCACCGACCAAAACCGAGAGGAGATTCTCTCTCTCCGCGTCAAGCGCGGACAGGAACATTTTATCGAGAGCACTGCCCAATGTCTGGCAGAAGCTGACAAACTTTCTGTCTGGCGTCCAGTGGGTATTTATGACCAGGACACTCTGGTTGGATTTGCCATGTACGGATTATTTATGGACTATCCTCCCAACGGCAGGGTATGGCTGGATCGCCTTCTGATCGGCGATTCGTTTCAGGGAAAAGGATACGGCAAGGCTGCACTGCACATCCTGATTCAAAGGCTGTGGGAAGAATACCATTATCCTGAAATCTATCTGAGCCTGTTTGCCGGAAATGATGCAGCGGAACATCTCTATCAATCCTTTGGGTTTGCTTACATCGGAGAAAAAGACACTGGCGGCGAGGATGTCATGCGGCTTTGCCTGCCCATTGATTCTGGCGTTCCATCACCGCTTGAATAAAACTCAAGCAACGGTTGCTGTCGTTGGTTTCTCGTTTGGTTTATGATAAAGGCAGAACCAACCACTACAAACGCTAAGGAGGAAGTGTTATGTTTGATACACAAAAAACCGGTGAGATCATCGCCCAACATCGCCGCCAGAAAAACATGACCCAGATGGAGCTTGCCGAGGAGATGTCCGTCAGCTTTCAGGCGGTCAGCAGCTGGGAGCGCGGCAACACCATGCCGGACATCTCCCGTCTGCCGCAGCTGTGCAGCATCCTGGGCATCTCCATCGACCAGCTGCTCGGAGACAACCCCTATCTTCCAACGGTGCATCAGCTGCTGGAGCCTCAGCAAAACAACGCTATCCCTGCACAGCACCTGATCGACCTGGAACCAGCTATCAAGCCGCGGGATCTTGCCGAGATGATCCATCAAAACAGAGAGGGCATGCTTTTTGAAAGCTTTGACCAGCTTTTGCAGCTGATTCCCTTTTTGACGCAGGAGGACGCAGAAGCTCTGGTGCGCGCTCATCGCCCGCTCATCGCCTCGCTCGACGACTTTGCCATGATAGCGCCGATGCTCCCTGCAAAACTAGCGCTCGAAATCGTCGATCAGCTCCCTATGGAAAATGTGAGCAGCACCACCTGTCTGCTGCTGGCGCCGTTCATCGGTCCAGAGCGGATGCAGCGTCTGTTGGAACAAAGCCCTGCTGTTTTGGAATCCGGTGAAACTGTCACCCAGCTTGCTCCCTTTGTTGCTCGCGATTATCTCCATCATATCCTGTCGCAGCGGCAGTTTTCCTTCTCTCAGGAGGAGCTTTTCCTGCTCGCACCCTTTGTCGAACAACCTCTATTGCAGCAGATGCTGGAACAATCCTCTGCTGCACAACCGCTTTCTGCGAAAGCACTTGCCCAGTTTGCCCCATTTTTATCGCCGGATTTTCTGCACATCATGCTTAAAAGGTGCTGCTGATAAAAAAGAATCCCCTTCAAGCCAAGCTTGAAGGGGATTCTTTTATAAATCCTGAATACTCATTTTGTCCAGTTCCTCTTTTTTCCCGCGACGGCGGCGGCAGACTACATAAATCAGCAGCAGCAAAATGGTCATGATGTTGCTAAAGAGCAAGGCGATCAGCAGTGTTCCCAGCATATTCCAGAATCCTCCGTAAGCCGCTACATTGAACACCTGAATCAGCGACACCAGAAAGCTCAGCGCCGGCAGAATCAATCCTGGGATTTTCGAGTGGGTTCTAGCCAGAAATACCTCCAGAATCAACGGCGCTACCCATAAAAACAACAGCAAAAAAGTCACCCTCGAAGCAAACTCCATTCTCTATTCCTCCCTTGTCTTTTTGTATTCGTTGATTAAAATTTTAGCCGTTTCAAAATCCAGCTTGTCATTGACAGCCATCCGCTTGATGAGCGAGATGTACGGGTCCTCCTCCCGATTTTCGCCAAGCTGAATCTTTTGAATCAGCCGGTCCAGCCGCAGCCGAACCGTCGGATAGGTCACCTGATACTGCGATGCAATCTGCTTGAGCGATCCGGATGCCAGAATAAATTTTTTGATAAACACAACGTCCTCTTCCTCCAAATTTTCCATCCACGAAGGAACCACTTCTATCGGCATATTCTGATTTCTCCTCTCCTGTGAGCTTGATTTTATTATAAACTTTAATAAAATAAAAGTCAATCTTTAATTTTATTAAAAATAAAAATCAAAAACACAGGCGCCACAAATTGTGACGCCTGTGTTTTTGATACAGATACAAAACTCTTTGACAGCACTTGCGGTATTTTTGCACATCCGACTAAATCCGAAAACGCAGCCCTAAAAATTCAGCCTGCCGGTCACGCCGGTTTTGTCCGAATTCTTTTCTCAGGGACACCATACTCATCGTGTCATAGCCCAGTTTGTGGTACAGGTGCAGGGCAGCTTCGTTGCGGGTGACTACTTCAATGGTCATCGCTTCGATGCCTTCTACCTTTTGTGCCTCCTGTTCTGCCAGTGCGATGGCCTGGGTTGCAATGCCCTGTCCACGCATCGGCTCATCCACAAACAGGTCCTCCAGCTGCATGACGATGGGACCGATCCGGTGCAGGTGGACAAAACCCACATCTGCACCATCCTTGAGGATCACAAACAGACGGTGTTCCTCCGCAGTCCAGTTTTTCAGATCGCCGGCAAGGGAACTGTTCTCTTCTTCAAAACTCTCTTCTTCTGCAATTCCGACCAGGCCGCTGTGAAATCCCCAAAACGCTGCGATGCGCTGCAGGGTTTTGCGGCGATAACGGTCGTTGTACAACACAAGTTCAATCATGTTTCCTTTCCTTCCAAAATTATCGGCAGTCCATCTTTTTATCGAGCTTTGTTCCAATATCCCACAACTTCACTGACCGTGCTGACCGTTACAAAGGCTTTCGGGTCAGTTTTGTGAATGTAATCTATCAACTGTCCGTATTCATTCTGGGTAAGGATGGTCTGGACCTCTACCTTTTTGCTCTGGTCATATCCACCCTTTGCTTCGTAGAGGGTAACGCCTCTCTTGATATCATGCATGATATACTCTGCAATCTCCTGATATTTCTCGGACAGGAAGCAAACTCTCTTTCTTCTTGCAAAACCACTGATATATTCGTCCAGCACCAAACCGTTAAAATAGGTTCCCAGAATTCCGACGATCAGTGTTTTGGCATCATAAACCAGAATGGTTGTTGCGACGGTCAGGATACCCGCCAGCGCAATACCTTTGCCAAGTTCGAGGTGGAAATATTTGTTGAGGATCTTTGCCACAATGTCCAGTCCGCCGGACGAAGCATTGGCATTGAACATCAAGGTCTGACCGATGCTGATCAAAATGATACAGCACAGTGTATCCAGCAGCAGGTCATTGGTCAGCGAACTGTTGTTTGGGAACAAGAGTTCCAGCACATACAAGAAAACTGGAAGCAGGACCGAGGTATAAACCGTCTTTGCTCCAAACTCCTTTCCTACCAGCAGAAAGCCGATCACCAGGCAGAATACGTTCAAAATAAAGGTCATGACCGATACCTGTACCGGAATAAAGTTGACCAGTACAATCGCCAGACCGGTGATGCTTCCCAGAACGATATTGGCAGGCATCATAAAAAAGTATACAGCTGCTGCTGTCAGAAAGATACCCGCTGTGATGATGGCATATTCTTTCACCAGGGTACCTTTGTCTGCAACTGCGTTTGTTTTGTCCATGGTTTCATTCCTCCCGTTTTTAAAAATCTTTGGGCGATATTATCTTTTTCCTTCGACAAGTATTCTCTTTTTCATTTTATCAATTCTGCCATTCCTCCGTTTCTGCTTGTTCTTTTGCTGGGCGCAGGCAAAAAACAAGCCTTTTTCTGTATAAGTACATAGTACCACACAAAAAAAGGCTTGTAAATGGGAAACTTTTTGTTCATCTTATTTACAATCGTACACGATTGAATTGGATGCTTTTCACCTATCCCTCATAATAATGAGGGTGTTTTCCACTGATGATTCTGAAAAGTTTGGTCATCAGCGGAAGATAGGTAACTACAAAGACACAGACCGCGGTCATCAAGGCTGCTTTTTTTGCTTTGGTCGGAACAAACAGTCCGATGACCACTCCTACTGCAAACAAACAGAACTTGATCATCGCCAAATCCTTCCAGTCGGACTGCTGCAAATACTCATTTGCAATCGAAAACAGATGATTCATAAAACTCCTTCTTTCACTCGATCATTTTGTCTGTGGTTTTTCCCGATATTTTTCGATTGGAACCTGTTTTTGTTTCAATCTATTTTTGACAGCCTCACGGAACAGGCTGTACAGCACGGAGAACAGCGGAATGTTGACAAGCATTCCCACAACACCCATCGTGCTTCCACCCAGTGTGACCGCAACCAGCACCCACATCGCTGGCAAGCCGACCGAACCGCCGACCACCTTTGGATAGATAACATTTCCTTCAAACTGCTGAAGCACCAGAAACAGGACAACAAACCAGACTGCCTGAATCGGGTTGAGCAGCAAAATCAAAAATGCTCCGACAATACATCCAATAAATGCACCAAACACCGGAATCAGTGCGGTAAAGGCGATCAGTACGCTGATCATCAATGCATAAGGGAAACGGAAAATGGTCATGGCAACAAAGAACAGCGATCCCAGAATGACTGCCTCGATGCACTGACCCGACAAAAAGCTGGAAAAGGTTTTGTTTGCCATCCGGCCGACGCGAACAATATAATCCGCGTGCTCGTTCTTCATATAGGCATACAGAATCTGCTTGATCTGACCACCCAGCTTTTCCTTGTTGAGCAGCAGATAGAACGAAAAGACGATCGCCAGAAATCCGGTGACGATACCGCTGAAAATGGAAGCTGCCACGTTGAAGGTGGTGCTGAGCACATTGCCTGCTCCGTTCTGCAAAAAGCTGATTGCTTCCATGATAGTTTTCTGCCAGTCGATGTCCATATTTTGATCCAGCTGTTCCAGCCACACTGCAATCTGCGGCATATAGTCCATCAGCTGCAGACTCCAGCGATGCAGCTGATCTGGAAATTGCTTGATGCTGACCGCAATGGTCGAAAAGCTGTCTGCAATTTCCGGTACAATCAGAAACATACCCACAAAAATGACGCCAATCACCAGAATCAAGCTGAGAATCAAGCTCAGCGGACGTTTCATGCGCCACCAGATGGGCGGTTTCTCAGATATATTTTTCTTCTGTTGGGGCATCTTTTTGCGTTTAGCGTATGGCTCGTCAAACAGCTTTCGCTCCAAAAAGCGCATGGGCACATTGATGATAAACGCCAGCGAAGCGCCGATCAGAAACGGCAGCACCAGGCCAATCGCCAAGCCCACCAGTTTCCCGATAAATTCAGTGTTTTTCAGTCCCCAGTTGAGCAAAATTGCAAAGGAAACAATCCCCACAATCTTTTTAATATTTTCTTTATCCAGCTGCATACTCTATCCTCCGAAGCTCCTAATGGAAATTCCTTTCTCTGTTTTCATTGTACCTTCCCTGCCCCATATTTGCAATCTTCTTTTCCATATTTTCCTACAAAATAAAACTTTCTCCGCGGCGATGCAGAGTTACCACATGATCTGCAAAGGCCGCTGCCTGTGGAGCCTGTTTTACTTTCTGGCAGACCGAAAAATCTCCCCAAAAGTGGATGGGAACGATCTTGTCCGCTTTGACTGCCTGCGAAAAGGCACAGATTCCGCGCAGGCAATCCTCCTCCAAGCGAGGGTCTAGCGGAACAAAAGCAAGGTCGATCACACGATCACCTACCGCTTTTTGCAGATACTGCATCTGCTGCAAATACCGCTTTTCCTGGTCAAGATTAAATTCGTCCTCTTCTCCCTGCCAGTGCCACCAGTTCAGATCACCGGCGTGGTAGATCAGCTTTCCGTCGATCTCGACCAGATATCCCAGGCCAATGTCGGTGGATTCAAAGGTGGTGATCGTTGCATCAACAAGTGTGATTGTCTGATTGTTTGCCGCAAAAATTCCTTTTTCGTACAGCACATCCAGTTCCTCGGGCAGCACAAAACGCACCCGCGGCAGGCTGTCCAGCGCAAAAACCTTCGGGTCAAAGTGGTCCTGATGCTCGTGCGATACAAAAACCAGCACATCCTCCTGTGCAATCTGCTGCGGCAACACCTTTCCCTGGTCGAGACCTTCTCCTTCCTGTGGATTCAATACATCGCCGAACAGGTCAAACAACAACAGGTGTCGATCGGTCTGCACTGCAACGGCACTGTGATCCAGATACCAGAATTTCATAAAATTTCCCTCCCCCTCTATAAAAAAAGAGCCGCAGACAGCAGAGGATGTCCATTTCCCCTTGCTGCACCCTTTGCGGCTCTTTGTCGTATTGGATTTGCCCTGACAGACTACAGTTCTTCCTTGTCTGTTTCTTCTTCCTGCTCTGCTTCCATCACAGGTTCTTCTTCTACAGCCGGTTCGCTCTCCTCAGCTTCTGCAGGCTGTTCCTGTTCTGGCTGCTCTGCCTCACAGGTCTCTTCGGCTGTCTGAGCAGCTTCCTCCTGTACCTGAGTGTCCTGCTCGGCTGGCTGTTCCTCAGATTCACAGCACTCATCACATTCGCCGCAAGGACACTCGGTGTAGTCGTCCTCCTGCTGTGCCTGACGGTCACGAACCAATTTTGTACATACAGCGGCTGCACCTGCTGCAGCTGCTCCTAAAAGTGCAAGAATTGCTAACTTTTTCATACTTTCTCAAACTCCTTTCTGGTTGGAATTTATCCTTTAACCTTATCTCCATATATATCATAAAATGAAACATTTGTCACTAGAAAATTGATTAACAAACTGATAATTTTCTAACACCAGATATTTTCCCTCATTTTTGTCAAAAAGTTTGGATCTTTTCTGAAATTCCCCTCGTTTACCGCTTTATTCCTGCAACCATTTGGGATATAATAGGGGTGCCTATGGTAAAAATACCTATCAATGATAGACTCTGCAAAAAGAAGGAGCTTACTATGAACGTTTTAATCATCGGCTGCGGAAAGGTTGGTTCCCGTCTGGCCGATATTCTCTGTCAATTTGGACACGATGTTTCGATCATCGCCCTCAAGCGCGAGAGCTTTGACCTGCTTTCGGACGATTTTTCCGGTTTCACCATCCAGGGTGTACCGATCGACCTGGACATCCTGCGTCAGGCAGGCATCGAAGGCTGTGATGCTATCGCAGCCGTCACGGAGGACGATAACACCAACATTATGGTTTGCCAGATTGCACGCGAAATATTCAATGTACCCAAAATCATCGCCCGTATTTTCGACCCACTGCGCGAGGATATCTTTTCCCGCTTTGATATTCAGTCGGTTTGTCCCACCAACATCACCGTTTCCTCGGTGTATGCCATGCTGACCAACCGCACCCAGACCCGCCATATCACCGTTGGAAACGAGGTCATGTCGGTATCCACCATGAAGGCACCTCATGAGGTTTGGGGAAAAACCGTCGCAGAGGCTGCCCGCTACCTCCAGCCGGAATCGCTGATCGCCATTGTCGATGAAACCGGTGAGATCACCATGGCGGTGGATGTTCTGCTGAATCCTTCCACCCAGCGAACCATCAGCTCCAGCGACAAATTGCTTGTCAGCACCGACATCCGGTAATGCTCCCCAGGAAAGGAAGGTCCATGATGAATGTTATTGTAATCGGCGGAGGAAAGGTCGGCTTCTATCTGTGCAAAACACTGCTGGAACACGGCCATCAGCCGCTCATCATCGAAAAAAATAAACGCACCTGCGAATATGCGTCCAATCAGCTGGACATCACCACCATCAATGCGGACGGTTCCACCATCGAAGCGCTGACCACTGCCAATGCTTCCCGTGCGGATGCTGTCATCGCCGTCACCGGTCTGGACCAAGACAACCTGATTTCTTGCCAGCTGGCCAAAAAGATTTTTCATGTTCCAAAGACGGTTGCCCGTGTCAACAACCCTAAAAATGCTGCTGTCATGAAGCGGCTGGGCGTTGATATTCCAATCTCCAGCACCGACAACATCGCTCGACTGTTGGAGCGTGAGGTCGACAGCGCACGCATCAAATCGCTGCTGTCGCTCAACCGCGGCGAAGCCTCGCTGAGCGAGATGCTCATCCCCGACAACTATGTGCTGCACGGAAAGCGTCTGTTTGAGCTGGACATCCCTGAGGACGCCGTCATCACTGCTATTTTCCGCGATGACAAGCTGATTATTCCCCGTGGTAATGCGCAGATCATGAGCGGAGACAAGATTCTGGTCATCGCCAAGGACCGCATCATCCACGAGCTGTCCGCTGCACTGAAATTAAAATAGGCAGTAAATATCCACCGGCATAGCCGGTGGCTTTACGGATGCGCCTGTAAGGCTCTGTTACTAGCAGCGCCTGCAGGCGCTTTTTGCGACCTGACACCTGCGAGGGGATTGTTACTTGCTACCCGTAAACGGGTCTGCATACTCCTTTAGTGTCAGCTGATCGTGAAGCTGATCCTCTTTCAACTGATTTTGTATATATTCAGATATCTTTTTTGCATTCTTTCCTACTGTATCTACGTAGTACCCTCTGCACCAAAAGCTTCTGTTCCCATATTTATATTTTAGATTTCCGTGTCTTTCATGTATCAGAATACTGCTCTTTCCTTTCAAAAAACCCATGAATCCAGATACACTTTCCTTGGGTGGTATTTCTACGAGCATATGGATATGGTCGGGGCATACTTCCGCTTCAATGATATTTACTCCTTTCCACTCACATAGCTCTCTGAGTATTTTTCCTATTTCCGCCTTGTGTTCTCCATAAAATATTTTTCTCCTATATTTCGGTGCAAAGACAATATGGTATTTACAATTCCAGCTTGTATGTGCTAAACTTTTTGTGTCATTCATTTTGAATGTCCTCCTTTTGGTTTTTAGTTTGCAGTTGTCAGGCCGCATACTGATTTTACCAAAAGGAGTTTTTATTTCCTACTTATCGCTAAAGCTTTTTTGAACCCCCGGCACAGCCGGGGGTTTTCTTATAACAATAAAAAAATCCGAAGAGAAATTCTCTTCGGATTTTTATTTTGCTTAGTCCTGACGGGAACGGCGGTTTGCGCTGCCGCGTTTGACTTCGCCGCGATACTTCTTCAGATCGGACATCTTGTCGTCGCTGGTCTGTTTAAATTTATTGAGCATATCTTCAAAGGAAGCGTTTTCGTTTCTTTTTGGATTCCACTCATAGCTGCTGACCTGCTGAGGATTGAACGGACGTTTGTTGTCATATCGCTTGTTAAAGTTGTTTCTGGAACCATTTCTTGGTCCGTTTCCACGTGGACCTGCGGATTCCTGTCGTGGTTCCCTTGGCATTGCTTTTTTGATCGAAAGGCTGATCTTGCCTTCCTCGGTGATGTTGATGACCTTGACCTTGACGATCTGGTCCTGTTTGAGATACTGGGAAATATCCTCTACATAAGCTGTGGATACTTCAGAGATGTGCACCATGCCGGTCTTGCCTTCGGGCAGCTCCACAAAAGCGCCGAATTTTGTAATGCCGGTAACCTTGCCTTCCAGTACGTCTCCAATTGCTAACTGCATATTCCTACTACGTCCTCCTCAAAAAATTTGCTCAGCTTGCCTGGCTGTCGATAAAGATATGCTCGTCTGGATAGCCGTACCCATATTGTTCATACGCGACCTTGTCAAGAGTCTCCGCCTGATCCTGTTCCAACTGGTTTTCCAGCTCTTTGTTCAATTCCTCTTGCTGTTGGATGCTGTTTTCCAGTTGCTGGAGCTGATATTCCTTTTCAGAGATTTCCATCTGGGTACCTGCAATCTTAAAAGAGCAGATCCCGACAAAAACAGCCATCGCAATCACCAGAAGACGGTTAGTGCTCGGTTTTTTCTTTTTTTTGGCTGCCATCGGTATCCCCTCCCGTTGTTCGTATATCCTTAAACCGGTTACATAGATTATACAACAATATCCGCTTTCGTTGCAAGTTATATTTTTTCTTTTGAATCATTTTTTTCAAAATCTTTTTCACCATGGCACGAAGCGAATTGACGATTTTCCACACCAATTTACAGATACAGTACAGCGGGAACAGCACAATCCTGCACAGCCGGCGGAGCACCGATGCAATCGCGCTGGCAGCATGCACCATAACACTGCCCAGCGACAGATGCCACACCACCCATCCGATGAGTTCCCCCACCAGAATATATCCTCGCACCTGTCCGCTGTTATCCTTGAGCACAAAGCCCAGCGTCACCATCGCACACACCAGAAAATATGCCACATCCTCCAGTGTGACTGCCAGCGGCCGATGGCGCATCTGCAAACGAAGAACACGCAGCAGATCGTACAGAAGCGACAGCCCTGCGCCGACCAGCAGCGAATACAAAAACAGCTGGGTTTCCCTGGCAACAGTAATATCGGTCATCATCTATCGAAACATCCTCGCAAAAAATCCGCCGCGCACCGCCTGCTCCGAGTAGCTGAGCGAATCTATCTGTCCCTCCAGATTCAGCTCTCCAACCTCCACATCGATGCGGTTGATATGAAGCCCGCTGCCGCGCACCGTCAGTTCTCCCAGTTCGGTATAGACCACCACCGTCTGGTCATCGAAGCTGTCGATATCCGATACACCGGTCACCGTCAGGCTTCCTCGTTCCTCCAAAATCAGATTGTGTGCCCCCAGACTTCTTTTTTCCTCGTTCACAACGATCGCCGTCCTTTCTGTTTTGAGTTTCCGCTCTATCCTTATGACGGTCTGTCCGTTTTTAGAACGAGGATGCAGGGTTCTTATCCAGGCAACAAAAAATCCTCCAGATAATCTGGAGGATTTTTTCTGCAATAGTATCAAGGTTGGAGAAATCAACAGATGGCTCTATCGTCCTTTTTTATGGATCAATGCTTTTGGAAGTTTGGGACGGTAAACTTCAAAAAAGTTTTTCAGGGCAGGATGCAGCAGTTCCTTCTGCTCCATTTTGCGGTACCCCGCTTCGTTTACCCAGCAAAAGTCTACGACCTCCTCCGGCTGCATGACGATCTCTTCGTCTTTCGGATCACAGCAGACCACAAAGGTATCCAGAAAGCTGTGCAGACGGCGTTCCTGCGCCACCAGAATCATCTTCTGCGGCGGGATCTGCAGTCCGATTTCTTCCCTTGTTTCCCTCATTGCCGCGGTCAGCGTATCTTCTCCCTGAATCGCCGAACCACCGGTACAGGCCCATTTTAATCCAAACGGAATATCAGGATGGCGCTGGGTCAACAGTACCTCTCCGCGGCTGTTATAGATCCAGATATTGACCACCAGATGATAGTCTCCGTCCTCAATCGGTTCTCCGCGCAGATGCACCCTTTGCGTTTTGATGCGGTCCGCATCATAAATATCCCAGTATTCGGCCATTCCGATTCTCCTTCTCGATTGCGATTTGAAATTATACCAATCTGCGGATCTTTTCTTCCAGAGTACCTGGCAGCAGGTCCATTACTGGAATCTGTGGCATCACATAGCAGCCTGGTTTCTGGCAGAGAGTTGCTCTTGCACATGCCACCATGATCTGAGAGGTCAGTGCAGGGTTGTTGATCTTCATGTTGAACTCAAACAGCTGGTTATGTGTGGTGCCGGAAACACCTTTGCGAACCAGGTTGACACCGTGGCCTTTATCCATCAATGCCTTGACGGAAGGAACCTGCATTACATGAGTCTCATCATGTTTGAAGTAGTCGTCCTCCAGAATAGCGCGTTTTGCTGCTTCAAAATCAGCGCCTTCCTCCATCTCGACATAGACGTTTCTTCTGTGGATACCAGTTCCGAGCGGAATGGTCATCGACAGTGCATCCTTGACGCCTTCTTTGCCCTTTGCCGCTACCGAATGACCCATGCTCATACCTGGACCAAAGTTTGTATCAGTGATACCCTTCGGAGCGCAGGCTTCGAGAAGGGTGCGGACAACCGAGTCAGATCCTGGGTCCCAGCCAGCAGAGATGACCGATACAGCACCGGTCTGTTTTGCTGCTTCATCCAGTGTGCAGTGCAGATCCCAGA